>Ga0302326_10000665_pt1 | contig 91459 bp, 75 predicted proteins | sample Palsa_T0_3_FD_202264 | JGI IMG/M metagenome (GOLD analysis project Ga0302326, IMG submission 202264) | Peat permafrost microbial communities from Stordalen Mire near Abisko, Sweden - Palsa_T0_3 | ecosystem: Environmental > Terrestrial > Soil > Palsa > Peat permafrost | place: Sweden: Abisko... | reverse complement strand
TGATGAGTATTGGGCCGGTAAGCGCCCGGACCTTGCGCGAATTGAAGTGCCTGCTTTCGTGATCGCGAGTTGGTCGGACCAAGGATTACATACGCGCGGTACTCTAGCCGCGTTCGAGCAAATCCACTCTCGTGACAAATACTTGTTAATTCATGGTCGAAAGAAGTGGCAGTATTTTCACCAGCCGTCAACCTTCGAGAAGCAGCACGCTTTTTTCGAGCGCTTCCTCAAGGAGAAAGAGAACAGCGCGGTCAATTCGTGGCCGCGCGTACGGTATGAATTGAGAACCGCTTATTACAAGGGCGTACAGTGCAGTGCAAACGTGTGGCCGCTTCCCGACAGGACGTTACGCAGATTCCACCTTGATGCAGATGACGGAACGCTGAAAGACACGGCACCATTGAACTTAGCCACTACTTCTTACCCAGCGACCGAAGAGGGTAACGATGTCAAATTTGAATATGTGTTTGACCGACGGACCGACTTGGTCGGTTCGGCGGCCCTGCATTTGTGGATTTCGACCGAGAGCGCTGATGATGCTGATGTCTTTGTCGGTTTGAAGAAACTCGATGTCAACGGCAAAGCCGTCGATTTCCCATTCGCCAATACACTCGAGAAGGGGCCCGTCGCCTTGGGATGGCTCCGTGCGTCCCATCGAAAGCTTGACGCCGTCAGGTCAACCCCTGATCGCCCGTGGCATACCCATCAGGACGAGATCCCCTTGGTCCCCGGCGAGCCGACATTGATCGATATTGAAATATGGCCGTCTGGCACCCGATTTGAAGCGGGGGAGCGTCTTCAGCTCCTCATACGCGGAAGCGACCTTTATACGCGGGCGACATTCTCTCGCCACAAGCCGACGCGCAATAATGGGAGTTACGTGATCTCAACCGGTGCCGACCATGGCTCAACCCTCGTGATCGGTGTAGTCAAAGACGCATACGAAGTGCAGTCCGAATAGTGACTGCCCGGGGGCCCAAGTCGCCAACGCACCAGGAAGGATGATTAGTAAGTATGGCCACAAATATTGAGTTACTCGCTAAGCAGGTAACCTATCTCATGGAACGCGCCGCAATCAGTGATCTGCTCATTGCCTTTGCACGGGCGATCGACACGAAAGACTGGAATGGGTACGCCAATCTATATACAGAAGATGGCATAGTCGAAATTCCTGTCAAACGTCCCGACGGTACTCCGGTGCGCCATGTCGGGCGCAAAGGCATGGCTGAGTTTATCGCAGGCGACGCGAATCGACCGGGACTCGGACGATTTGTAAGCACTCATCACATCAGTTCCAACCATCAAATTCGTATCAACGGCGAGACCGCTAAAACCACCTCGTACGCACAATGTATACATAGGATCGGCGCTAATCCCTGGGAGGTATGGGAACTCGGGGGTTGGTATGAGTGCTCCTTGCGAAAGATTGAAACGGGGGAATGGAAATTCGCGAAGGTGCATCTTGATATGGTGTGGGAACATGGAAAACCGACAGCACATGGCTGAAGTATTTTCATACTAGAGTCTTGAATCATCCAGGCTCAGGAGAGCAAGCATGAGTGTTTCAGCAACAACAGTGCATACCGACGCGCCTAGTGATTTCAGCGTACCGGGGCCGGTACAAGACGATGACAAGCTGCCTGACGCATTGGCTCCGATGGTGCGCAATGCCTGGTATGTCGTTGCGGAATCCAAGAAAGTGGGCCGTGATCTACGAGGCGTCCGGGTTCTGGGAGAACCGCTTGTGCTCTATCGTACGCAAGCCGGCGAGCCTATCGTGCTCGATGACCGTTGCGCGCACCGGCGTTTTCCGCTTTCCAAGAGTAAGCTCGTTGGTGACAGTATTCAGTGTGGATATCATGGATTCACATACGACCATACTGGTCGGTGTATCTGGGCATCAAACATAAAGCCGAACTTTGGCGTCAGGCGCTATCCTTGCGCCGAGGTGGGTCCTTGGCTCTGGGCGTGGATGGGTGATCCCCAAAAAGCTGACCCGGCGACTGTGCCGTATCCGAAACTGGATCCGAAGGAGCCTTGGCGGGCTATCGAGGGTTACAAGCTCAATCCGGGCAACTACATGCTTTTGATTGAAAATCTTTTCGATGTTTCTCACCTTCACTTCCTTCACGGCGGGGATGTGTCTGATGTCGCCCAGGCGAATACTCCCTCGAAGAAGCTGGCGGATATTACCAACGGAGTGGGCTACATCAAGGAAACGCCTCTGGCGGAAGCCAATTTGTTCGCTAGTTTGACGGGGGGCGACCCAAAAAAGAAGGTGCGCGTCATCGGCTCCGGAATGCAGTTTGGCCCCTCGATCCACTACGGTTATGAGGATCGCTATGCCTTGGAGGGCGATGACGATCCGCTCTACCCCTTACGCTTTCACATCATCCACGGCGTTACGCCGGAGGATATCAACAGTACGCATCAATTCTTCCAAGTATTTTTTAACCGCGAGCTCCTTGGGGATGGCATGGAAGGTTTTCGTGATTTCAGTGAAAATGTAGTGCTGCAACAGGACTGCGAAGCGATTGCCTATCTGCAAGCAGCGATCGACGCTGACCGGCGCACGGGTACCGTAGAACTAAACATTGCAAGCGATCGCTACGGAATCGCAATGCGCGGGATCCTTCGTGAACTCAAACAGGAGGAGCTAGCCGCGAAAAACTAGAAGGTGAGGGCGACGACGATCGCATGACTTTTTGACCTACCAGCCGAGCGGGTTCACGGGGTGTCCATCGGAATGTCTGGCGCGCTCTGCTCGAACGGCGCCACGGTACCATCACGACCGTGAATCAGAAGGACCGGTACATTTATTGCGTCGACGTGGCCGATCGGGCTCGGCGCGGTCAGGAGATGTATTTATCACGCGCGGAGTCGAACAACTCCTTGTGATCTTCGCCGCAGAAGTAATACCTCGTTCCCTTATATCGGCTGGTCAATCTCTTATCGACATCCATGTCGCAGACCGGGCACAGAGGGTGTTCCGGCATCGACACGGCCGCCTGGGCGTAAACGGCATTCAGGCGGGCGTCTCTCCAACCCTGGCCCTGGTATTCCAAGTTGTAGGCTGTTTGCTCGGCCGTCTCGTTCCCGAAGTAACGCGCGACCACGCGAAGCGAGAGATCGATGCCGCAGGAGAGCCCACCTGAGCTCGCGATGTTGCCGTCCTCCACAAATCCACGCTCTACCCGGACTTGCGGATATCGCACTTGCAGTTCGCGATACGCACCATGATGCGTCGTGGCCGCGCGCCCGTTCAATAGGCCGGTCTCGGCCAGCAGGAACGCGCCGGTGCAGACCGACATGGTGACATCGGCGCGTTTCGTGACCTCGCGGATCCAGCGGAGCGTTGCGGGGCTGTTGCCCATTTGAGCGGGTATCGCCAGCACCTTGGGACTGGGCGCATCGGCCAGCGAGTAGTCCGGAACGATCTGCATTCCTCCGCTCACTCGTATCGGAGCGGCCGTCTCAGCCACCGTGTAAGTGTGAAACCGGCCCTGCATGGTTTGCGGATACATTACCTGGTGAAACACCTCCCAGGGTCCCGCGAAGTCGATCACCACCGCGCCGCGGGAAATGAGGAACGCGACAGGGATCCTGCCATGTTCTGGGCATGCAGCGGTGACAGCGCATCCCCCGCGACACTTGACGAAACATCCGCAAGAGCTGCGGATGCCCTACGGCCAATGAGCGAGGTTGCAAACGCGAACGCTGCGCAGACCCGTCCTGTCATCTGCATCAGAGCTCTTTTGCTAAAATTCACGCTGCTCACTGGCGCCTCCGGCGGTTTGACAGGGAGTGACCTTGGTTTGCTTTGAATCCAAAACATAAATCCGAATGGCCCGGGACGCCATGACGAAGATCCGACCGTTCGGGCCATGCGCGTGCTGCCGCGATTCCAAACCGTTAAACTTGCAGGCAGGTGCCGGTGTCCAACTGTGCATCCGGGAGCCTCGACATCGTAGGGCCGTTTGATGCGTTCAGCGTGGCCGCGGTGTCGAGCACTGTGACACAGCCCCAAACGTGCTACGAAGTTGTCCTGCTGAGTCTCACAAAATCTGCCTTCTCGACGGAATCCGGGCTCGTCTTCAAGCCTCACGGCAGTATCGATGAAGGCGTATCGATCGATACGCTCGTTGTGCCCGGCGGCGTGGGTCTGCGGGTACCGAAGACGCAAGCAGCCGTGGCGGCGTGGATCAAGAGTGTCGCGCCCAATGTGCGGCGCATCGCGACGGTGTGCACCGGAAGCCAAGACGCGGCTCGTGGGCCCACGTGAATCAGTTGAATCGGTCGCCAGATCGCTTGGATTCGAAACGACGGATGGATTCCGGCGTGCATTCGAAAGGCGATTTGGCGTCGCCCCGAGCCACTACAAGCGACAGTTCTCCGCAAAATGACGGGACCCAAGGCCGGGCCGCAGCACGCCTGCCATCGACCTCAGTCTCCTCGGGGCGCACCGCGCCGCGCGTGCACGCGCCGGTTCGCCACCCAGACCTCTCGGATGTCGGCGCGCGTCGCGTGATAGATGATCTTCTGCAATAACTCCTCGGGCGCGGCGCTCTTCTCGAGACGCAAATTGCTATCGGGCGCCTGGCCGTCGAGCACGATGGCATCGAATTGATACCCCTCCCGGAACAGTCCGATAGGCAGGTCGAGCGCAATGCCGCCGCCCGCGGTGGCCAACCAGAACGCCGTGGCCGCATCGATGCGCGAGCCGGGCGAGCGCCGCGAGGCGCGGCGCAGCTGCGCATCGACGCCCGATTCGAGGCTGCGGGAGGCGATCACGGCATGTCGGGCGTTTTCCAGTATCGAGGGACTGGCGCCGCCGGAGATGTCGGTGCCGAGACCTACGTGCACGCCCTGCTCCAGCATGCGGCGCAGTGGAAACACGGCATCGGAGAAATAGACGTTCGACAATGGGCAATGCGCGATTCCCACGCCCGCGTCGAGAATCGTTGCGACATCGGACCCATCGATGAAGTTTCCGTGCGCAAGGACGGTGCGCCTCGACAATAATCCGAACCGCTCGAGTGCAGTCGTGTCCGTGACCCCGCAGCGGGCCAGTACGAAGTCATGAGCCCAGTCACTTTCCGAACAATGCGTTTGCACGTGGCAGCCCGTCTCGTGCGCGAGCAGGCCGAGCCCCGACAGTAACTCATCGGTACAGGAGGGAATGAAGCGTGGGGTGATCACCGGCAGGATCAATCCGCTCCCGTTGCCTGCCATCGAACGAACATATCCGATGAATGCACGAGTCTCGGCCTCGGCGATGGCGGCGGAGGGGTCTCTATAGAAGGCGGGACATTGATCGGGATCGTCCATCGCCACCCGGCCGATGAGCGCACGCTGAGACCGTCTGAGACAAATATCCGCTAGTGCCTGGGTGGCCGCCAAATGAATGGTTCCGAAATACATGGCCGTCGTCGTGCCGTTCGCCAGCAAGCCGTCGACCAGGGATCCGTACACCCCGCGGGCGTACTCGATGTCCGCATAGCGCGCCTCGAGGGGAAACGTGTAAGCCTGCAGCCATTCTTCGAGAGGCAGGTCGAGTGCCAGTCCGAGCTGTGGCCACTGGGGTGCGTGGACATGCAGATCGACGAGACCCGGCAGCAAGTACTGGCTGCTTTCGAGGGTCACCAAGGTGCCTTCCGCGCGGTGGCGCTCCGCCACGGCGGCGGCCTGCGGCGATTCCTGGCGATGGATCGCCTCGATATCTCCTGCGCCGTTCACCTCGATCAGGACGGCCGCAAGGAACTCGATTTGGCCGCGCGCCGGCGTGTGCAGCGCGTTGCCGAGAAAGGCGCGCCGCGACGGGGCTACGGGGGTCATAGGCAAATCTGATAGTGCCTGCACAAAAAACCGTAGCTCACGGGCTTCGCATCGCCGAGCGCATCCCAGCCCTTGCGCTGAAAGGACTGCGCGAACGCTGCCATGCGCTTGTCATAGCCGGCCAGCAGCCGCTCCTTGGTGGGTTCATCCAGGAAAGAGTAGTACAGCGAATTGCGGCCGAGCTTCTCGATCTCCTCCCACGACAGGTTGAACTCTTTCACAGCGACGTAGAATTCATCGCTCATGTTCGAGTCCCACATGCCGCGGTCGTCGGTCGACAAGGCGACCGGAATTCCGGTGCGCAGGTACTCGGGAAAGGGATGCTGGGAGTAGTCGCTCACATACTCGAGCAACAGGTTGCTGATGAGATTGATCTCGACCATGTAAGGGCCGTAGCGCATCAGGACCATGGTCTCGGGATCCGTGATGAGGTTGACGCCGTGGCCGATGCGCTGTGCGCCAAGCAGGAGCGTGTCGCGTATGTGATGGTTCGGCTCATCCACTTCGCCGGCATGGATGGACAGATTGATGTCGGGGTATTTGCGGCGCAGCTCGCGCAGCACCGGCAGGAAGCGCAGCGGGTAACCCTTGCCGTTATCCTCCCGGCCGACCATGTTGACGCCGACGTACAGATCGCGGTAACGATCGGTGATCGCATACAAATCGCGCAGCCGCTGCTCGGCGTCGGGCAAGTATCTGAGCAAGGAGTTCTGGAAGCGCACTTCCACGCCGGTGGCTCTGGCTCGCGGCGAGGCGAGACATTGCCGGTAGAGGGCGGCGACCTCCTCGACCCCGTAGGGTGAGCCGTCAGGCTTTACGGCGCCTTCGAGGCCCTGTTGAGTCTCGACGTACACGACGCCCTCGCGCCCGAAGGCATCCATGCTGCGCACCAGAACGTCGCAAATCAGATAGGGATTTTGCAGCAGGGTATTTATGCGCGCCCAGATGGCCTCGAAGAACTCGTTGCGCCCTTCATAACTCTGATCGAGACGCATGCTGTCGAGCCAGGCCTGCTTCTCACGCACATCCAGATCCTGCAACCGTTTGAACTCGGACTTGCCGCACGCATCGAGCGCGTCGAACTGGCTCGCCTGAATATCCTTGAAAAGCAGCAGTGCCTTCGAGGCGCCGAACTCGTTGTGCCCATAGGACGCGCAGTTCATGATGCGCACCCGTGTGTAATAGATGTAGCCGCGCCGCTCCGCGGCCATCGCGGCATCCCAGAACCACTCAGAACGCACGGCGCCCCCCAAATGGTTGTGCAGGTCCCCCCCTTTGGGCATGGCATAGAGAAACTTGTAGAGCTGCACGGGGGTCGCGTTAGCCTTGACCTCCTCGAACCAGCGCTCGGCAGCCCTGCTCGCCTGGACGCCGCCAATATATAGCCCGAGCGCCAGCACGATGATGCGCAGCGCCCTGAGTCTGCCGCTGGCCACCGCGCGCGCGGCGTTCGGGGGTCGCGCAAGCGTTCCTCGTGTCATGTCGGTCCCTTGAAGTGCAGCAGGAAATCCCGGAACACCCGGGCCGCGACGTCGGCGTCCGCGGCGCTCAAAATCTCATCGGGGTGATGGCTGATCCCGCCGTTGCCGCACCGTACGAACAGCATGCCGATGTCGGTGAGGCTCGCCATCATCATGGCGTCGTGGCCGGCGCCGCTCGGCAACCGTAATGCCGGGCGGCCCGTGACGCGCTCGATGCTCGCGGCCCATGCCTCCTGCAGCGCCGATGCGCACGGCACGCTCGCGGCTTGCAGGACGCGGCGCTGGTCGACTTTGACACCGCGTCGAGCGGCGATCTGCGCCAGGGCGGCGCTGATATCCGCCGCGGCGGCGTCGCGCAGTGCATCGTTCGCGGAGCGCAGGTCGATGCTGAATTCGCACCGGCCGGGTATTACGTTGACGGCGCCGCCCGGCACGTCGAGTTTGCCCACCGTGCCGACGAGGTCCGGCTGCTGGCGACAGCGGGCCTCCACGGCTAGCACCATTTCAGCGGCGGCGGCGGCGGCGTCCCGCCGCAACGCCATCGGCACCGTTCCCGCGTGGCCCGACAGGCCCTCGACGCTTACGGCACTGCGTACGCTGCCGGTGATGCGGGTGACCACGCCCACCGGCAGAGCCGCCTCGAGCAGTACCGGCCCTTGTTCGATATGAACCTCGACGAAACACGCCACCCGCGAGGCATCGCGCGCAATGGCAGGGATGGCCGCGAGGTCGTGACCTGCGGCACGGATGGCGTCGGACAGCGGAGTGCCGCTTGCATCGACACTGTCGAGGTCGCTCGGCTCGAAGCGCCCGGCGACGGCGCGGCTGCCCAAGAAGGTGGATTTGAAGCGCACCCCCTCTTCTTCGGCGAACGCGATGATCTCGAGCGTGTAGGGCAGTCTCGAGCCGGCTCGGCGCAGTGCGCCTGCCACGGCGATGGGCAAGACGATGCCGAGGCGGCCATCGTATTTGCCCGCATTGATGACGGTGTCGTAGTGCGAACCGGTGAGGACGCGCTTGGAGTTGGGGCCGCCTTCCAGCACACCGACGACGTTGCCCACGGCGTCGATGTGGGCGGCGAGCCCTGCCGCCATCATGAAATCGCGGATCCGAGCGGCCGTGGCGCGATGGGCGGGCGTGAGGTACGAGCAGGTCAGCGCACCACGCTCTTCGCTAAACGATGCCAGATCCTCGGCCATTGCCATGATGGCATCGCCCACAGGCTCCTCGACCAGGTCAGCCAGACGAAACCGAGCGATGCGGCAGATCTCCCGCAATGCGACGCCGCGTTCCTCATGCGCGTCATGACGCACACGCTCCGCCAGCGCCGCGATCACACTGTCGGGCGTATGTCCCTTGACCGAGAGCACGAAGGGAAAGCCGAAGCGCTCGGCATATTCGGCGTTCAATGACTGAAGGCGCGCCAACTGCGGTTGCGTCAAGGCCGACAGGCCGGCGCCTTTCTGCTCGCTCGTCGATGCGAACGTCAAGTCCCCCGAAAGGGCGGCGCGTCCGGCAAGCTCCGGATGTGACCGAATCAAGGCGAGCTGTGGACCGTCCTCGGCCGCAATGATTGCCTCGCACAGCGCCTTATGCAGGACAATCGTGCTGCCGAAGGGACGCAGCGCGGCGACGCGTTGCGGAACCCAGGGAGAATGCTCGAATATCGAGGCGAGTGCGGCGACGAAATCCTGCGCCGACATCGAGTTGAGCTGCTCGAGCGCTATCATGGCGAGGTGCAGTCCGGGCCGCCGGCTGCCTGCTCGAAAGGATGGGTGGCGATCCAGTGCCGGGCGATATCGACGCGCCTGCAGATCCACACCCGTTCGTGTGCGCCGACATAATCGAGGAAGCGTTCCAGCGCGGCAATGCGTCCCGGCCGGCCGCAGAGGCGGGCGTGCAGGCCGATCGACAGCATCTTCGGCGAGTCGAGGCCGACCGGATCTCCCTCGCGATACAAGCTGTCGAACGAATCCTTGAGGTAGTCAAAGAATTGGGCTCCGGAGTTGAATCCCTGCGGCGTCGCGAACCTCATGTCGTTGGTGTCCAGCGCATAGGGAATGACGAGATGAGGCGTATCGGCGATGCGGGTCCAGTACGGCAGATCATCCGCGTAGGAATCGGAGTCGTACAGAAAGCCGCCGTGTTCGACGACCAGCCGGCGCGTGTTCGGGCTATCGCGTCCGGTATACCAACCGAGCGGTGCGGCGCCGGTGAGCTCTTTCAAAATGTCCACGGCCTGCGCCATATGGGCACGCTCGGTGCGCTCGTCGATCTGTTGATAACTCAGCCAGCGCAGCCCATGCGCCGCGATCTCGGCCCCGAGCTCACGATAGGCCGCAACGGCCTCCGGGTGCCGTTGCAGCGCCCGCGCGACGCCGAACACGGTCAGAGGCAATCGGCGCGCCTCAAAGGCACGCAGCACGCGCCACAGGCCCGCGCGCGACCCGTACTCGAACAAGGACTCCATGCTCATGTGCCGCATCGGAAACGCCGCGGCGCCGACGATCTCTGAAAGGAACGTCTCGGACGCCGCATCGCCGTCCAGTACGCAGCTCTCGCCGCCTTCCTCGTGATTGAGGACGAATTGCAGCGCGATGCGGGCGCCGTTGGGCCAGCGCGGATGCGGCGGTTTGCGGCCGTAGCCGCGCAGGTCCCGTGGATAGCGGCGGGCGGGGCGGGTCACTGCCGGACCCCGAACACGGTCTTCAAGTCGATACCCGCGCCCGCGCGATCCTCGAGCATGAGGTCTTGGAACACATGGTCCAGATGCTGAATCATCAGCTTGATGGCCACGCGCTCGCGCCGTTCCAGCGTTGCCGTCAACTCGCGGTGAGCGTCCGGCGGGCAGGGCGATGCGCCGGGAGACTGATACACCGCGATGATGAGCGAGGATCTGGAGACGAGGTCGCGAAGCACCTCGAGCAGGATGCTGTTGTCGGCGGCTTCGGCAAGCAGCAGATGAAACTCTCCGGAGAGCTTCAGAATGGCGCGCCGGTCATTGCCGTGCCAGGCCTCCTCCTCGCGTGCGACGTGCTCCTGCAAGCGCCTGACATCCTTGCGGGTCGCCGATTTGATGAAAGTCTCGACGATGCTCGCCTCGATCAGCCGCCGCGCAGCGAATACTTCGCGGGCCTCGCGCACCGAGGGTTTGGACACCATTGCGCCGCGGTTGCGCATCAGCGTCACGACCCGTTCGTGTGCCAGCCGCTGCAAGACTTGGCGCACGCGTGTCCTGCCGACTCCAAATATTTTGCAGAGCTCGCTCTCCACCAAGCGGGTTTCGGGCGGCAGGCTGTGATCCACGATGGCACTCCAGATGCGCTCGTGCACTTCCGCCGTGTCGATGCCGTCCCGCGCGGCGCGCGCGGAGCGTCCGGCTTGAGTGCCGCTCGGTGCGCGCTTGCGCCGTTCCAGGCTGTCGTGCAGGGTCATGTCGAGTGCGCTTCAGTGAGGGGCGCCACGCGCGATCCAATCGAGCAGGCGGCTGCGCTCGGAGTCCGTCATGCCGGTGAGATTGCCGATCGGCATGGCTCGGGTCTGCACTTGCGGGGCGATCACGGTCACGTGCGCGAGGAGGGCCTGGGGCGTATCGAGCAGCAGGCCGTTGGGTGCGGTGGAAAATCCCGGCTGGGTCGGCATGGCGGAGTGACAAGGTACGCAGCGCTCGGCGACGATGAGCCGCACGACCGAGAACTCCTGTGCAGTGGTGGCGGGTGCGGCGATGGCGGAGGGCGTGGCGATCGTGGATGTTGCCGCGCGCGGAGCCAGGCCGGCGGCTACGGCGGCGAGGAGGAGGACGCCGAGCAGTGCCGGCCAGGGCGAAGTCCGGCCGCCCCGCAGATGGCGCTTGTGACGATCCACGAAGTACACCCGGATCAATACGCCCGCCGCACAGATCGCGATCAGCACCAGCCAGTTGCGGCGTGCGCCGAAGGTCAGCGCATAGTGGTTGCTGATCATGGTGAAGAGCACGGGCAGGGTGAAGTAGGTGTTGTGCACCGAACGCAGCTTGCCGCGCAGGCCCGCCTGGGCGTCCGGCTCGCGTCCTTCCCGCTTCGCCCGTACCATGTCGCGCTGTCCGGGAATGATGACGAAGAACACATTCGCCACCATAATGGTGCCCAGCATGGCGCCGAATTGAATGAACGCCCCGCGGCCGCTGAACAGGCGGGATAGCCCGTAGGCGGCGGCGCACGAGAGAATAGCGATGACCGCGGCGAGCCACGCCGGCCGTCGCGCGAGCGGGCTGCGGCAGAGCGCGTCATATACCAGCCAGCCGCCGACGATGAAGCCGACGCTGATCGCGATCGCTTCGGGACTGGTCAAAGCGGCCACGGCGGGATCGATGAGATAGATGTCGGCCCGGCCGTAGTAGAGGAGGCACAGCAGGAAAACTCCGGACAGGAATGTCGAGTACGCCTCCCAATAGAACCAATGCAGGGATTGGGGCAGCACTTGCGGAGCGAGCCGATATTTCTGCGCGTTATAGAAGCCGCCGCCATGCACGGCCCATAGCTCTCCGCCGACGCCCTTGCGAACGAGGGCCTCATCCGTCGGGGGCAACAAATGATCGTCGAGCCAGACGAAATAGAACGACGCACCGATCCAGGCGATGCCGGTGATGAGGTGTACCCAACGGCCGAGCAAGCCCAGGAATTCGATCGTGAACGCGCTCATGGAGTGGTTTGGCGCTCTGAGCCGCATGCGCCGCAACCGCCGGCGCAAGCCGGCGCGTCCGTCTCGGCGGGCGCGTCGGTGCCCGCTGGGCGCGCTGTTGGGCCGGCCGTCTGCTGCAGCAGTTGTGCCGCGATCGCAATGGCGATGACGCCGGGTAGCTTGCTGGAAATGCCGGGCACGCCGATCGGGCAGATGAGCTTCGACACCGTCTCGCGGGTCAGCCCCGCGCGCAGCAGGCGCGACTTGAATCGTGCCGATTTGCTCGCCGACCCGATGAGACCCAACCATGATGAGCTCCCCCGTGCAAGGATCACGCGACACAATTCATAGTCGAGCGCGTGATCATGCGTCATCACCACGACGCGCGTGCCCGCCGGCGCGGAGGCCGCCAATTCCGCGGGGGCGTCACAAGCGTGCGGTGTCACACCCTCGGGCAGGCTCCCGGGCAGCAGCTCGGGACGCGAGTCGATCCAGGTGATCTCGAACAGCGCGAGCTCGGCCAACAGCCGCACCAGAGCCTGGCCCACGTGGCCGGCACCGAAGATCCACAGATCCGGCCGCCGCGGCCGCGGCGCCTCGAACAACGTGACGCCCTCTCGCGGCCGACGCTCGATCTGCACCGTCCCGGCTCTCGCGAACGAGCGCCGCAGCAGCCGATGGGTAACGGTGCCGTCGATCATGTCGCTGGCCATCGCGAGTCCGGGTTCCGCGCGCAAGCGGCGCGCCGCATCCTCGAGCCAATGAACATCGTTGCGCGTCAGGCGTTCGAGCCACAGCCCGACGCGGCCGCCGCAGCATTGGCCCAGCTCGGGCCCGAGTATCAGGTCGGCGATGCGCACGGGTGCGGCGCGTGGATCGCGCAGCAGCTCGCGCGCAAGAGCAACCGCGTGCCATTCAAGCCGCCCGCCGCCGATGGTGCCCACCGTGCCGACCGCATCGATCAACATGCTCGCGCCGGCCTCGCGCGGCGCCGAGCCGCGCAGTGCGGTGACCGTCACGCGCACCAGCGATGCGTGATGAGACAGATGAGTTGACGCTGCATCGATCCAGTGGCCCGAGAGCGGCACCAGCCAGGTGCCTCTGCACGGGGATGCGCGTCGGCGGGAGCCGATATGCGGCACGCTCATGCGGCGTGCCTCGGGCGCAGCGCGCTCACCGCGCGCAATACCGCTTCAGGTGTTGCCGGCGCCGTCAGCTCCGGCAGGCACCCGGCAGGACCGCACGCCGCGCAGGCATCGCGGATGGCATGAAATACCGAGATTGCCAACATCAACGGAGGCTCGCCGACCGCCTTGGATCGAAAGATCGTATCCTCGCCATTGGGCGCGGCCGGCAACAACTCCACGCGAGCATCCGCGGGCCAGTCACGCGCGGTGGGAATCTTGTAGGTCGACGGGGCGTGCGTGCCGAGCTGGCCCTCACCGTTCCAATACAGCTCTTCGGAAGTGAGCCAACCGACGCCTTGCAGAAAACCCCCTTCGATCTGCCCCAGGTCGATGGCCGGGTTCAGCGAGGCGCCCACGTCATGCAAGATGTCGAGGCGCAACAACTGCGTCTCGCCGGTGAGCGTGTCCACCGCCACCTCCGCGACCGCTGCGCCGAACGCGAAATAATAAAAAGGCCTGCCGCGCTTTGCGTCCCTGTCCCAATGAATCTTCGGCGTGCGGTAGTAGCCGGTCGCCGACAACGATACGCGCGCTTCGTGAGCGTTACGCGCCAGAGCGGCGAAAGTCAGCCGCTGCGTGCCCGCTTGCACGTGGCCGTCGGCGAAGCAAACCTCCTCGGGGGCAATACCGTACTTCTGGGACGCCACGGCGGCGAGGCGTTCGCGAATCGTGATCGCCGCCGCCTGGGCCGCTTTGCCGTTGAGATCCGAGCCCGAGGAGGCGGCCGTGGCGGAGGTGTTCGGCACCTTGCTGGTATCGGTCGCCGATATGCGGATGGCGGAGAGCGGTAACCCCAGCTCGGCAGCGACCACCTGCGCCACTTTCACGTGCAATCCCTGGCCCATTTCCGTGCCGCCGTGATTCAGCAGCAACGTGCCGTCCGTGTACACCTGCAGCAGGGCGCCGGCCTGGTTGAACAGCGTCGAGGTGAAAGCAATCCCGAACTTCACGGGCGTGAGTGCCAGGCCGCGCTTGATGAAGGGCTGGGCGGCGTTCCAGCGACGGACTTCGCTCCGGCGCAGGGCGTATTCGCTCGTGCGCTCGAGCCGATCGAAAATCTCGGGCAGCCTATTGGCCTCCACCACCTGGCCGTAGTGCGTAACATTGCGCTCGCCGATGCCGTACAGGTTGGTACGTCGCACATCGAGCGGATCCAGATTCAGCGTGCGCGCGATGTCATCCAGCACCGCCTCGATCACCATCATGCCCTGCGGTCCGCCGAAGCCGCGGAACGCGGTGTTCGACACGGTGTGGGTCTTGCAGCGATGCGAAGTGATCTCGACGTGCTCCAAGTAGTAGGCGTTGTCGATGTGAAACATCGCGCGGTCGTTGACTGGCCCGGAAAGATCGGCTGAGTACCCGCACCGCGAGGCGAGCATCAGCGACAGCGCGATCAATCGCCCTGCGTCGTCGAAACCGGCCTCGTAGTCGGCGATGAAGTCGTGCCGCTTGCCGGTCATCAGCATGTCGGTGTCACGGTCCAGGCGCAGCTTGACCGCCCTGCCGGCTTTGCGCGCCAATACCGCCGCCGCGGCCGCGATCAGCGCGGCCTGGCTTTCTTTGCCGCCGAACCCGCCGCCCATGCGCCGGCACTGCACGATGACCTGATTGGAAGACCAGCCCAGGGCGTGAGCTACGATGCTCTGGACCTCGGTGGGATGCTGGGTCGAGCTGTGCACCAGCATGCCGCGGTCCTCCTGGGGGATGGCCACCGCAATGTGTCCTTCGAGGTAGAAATGATCCTGGCCGCCGATCACGACCGTGGAGGTCAGGCGCCGCGGAGCCGATCCGAGCTGCGCGTGCGGATCGCCGCGGCGCATCGTCTGGCTGGGGAGGACGTAGCTCTCAGCCGCCAGGGCCGCACGGATGTCGAGCAGTGCGGGAAGAGGCGTCAAGTCGAGCTTCGCGCGCCGGGCGGCGATGCGTGCCGCGCGCATCGAGCTCGCTGCCACGGCGAAGATCGGCTGACCGGCGTACTGCACCAGTTCCGCGGCGAATATCGGATCGTCATGCACCGCGCCGCCATAATTGTTTTCGCCTGGAACGTCCGCCGCCACCGCGATCGCTGCGACGCCGGGTGCGGCCGCAACGGCGGCGAGATCGAGCGCCCTGATGCGGCCATGGGCGATGGGGCTCATGCCAAAGGCGGCGTGCAGCGCGTCCTCCGGCAGGACGATGTCGTCGCAGTATTGGGCTTGGCCGCTGACGTGCAGCGGTGCGCTGTCGTGAATGCGCGCCGTCCCCACGATCATCGGGCGGCACCTCCTTCCTGCCGCGGCTCGCCGGCGCGCGAGGCGTCGCCAGCACGCGAAGCGTCGCGGGTGTGCAAGGCATCGCCGGTGCGCAGGGCAGGCCGCTCGCCTCGGCTCTGCAAAAAGAAGCGCCTCAGCAGGTTGCCGGCGGCTTGCAGACGATAGGCGCCGCTCGCCCGCAGGTCCGACAGCGGCGTGAAATCCGCGGCGAGCGCGGCGCTCGAGGCCTCGATACCCGCCGAATTCCAGCCGTGCTCGATGAGTGCGCGCTCCGCGTGCTGAGCGCGACGGGCGGTGGCCGCCATGCCGCCGTACGCGAGCCGCGCACTGCGTACACGCTCACCGTCGAGGCGCACGCAGAAGGTGGCGCATACACCGGAAATATCCTGGTCGATGCGCTTGGAAACCTTGAAGCTCCCGATCAAGCGAGCCTTGGCCGCGAGCGGAATCGCGACGCCTGCGATGAACTCACCCTTGCCCAAGGCTTTCTTCTGGTACCCGAGGTAGAGATCCTCGAGCGCGAGCCTGCGAACGGAGGCGCCCGTGCGCATCTCGATACGCGCATCCAGCGCGATCAAGGCCGGAATCGAATCGCCGATGGGCGAACCGTTGGCGAGATTGCCGCAGAGAGTTGCGGAATTACGAATCGGCGGGGATGCGAAGCGCGCCGCCTGCTCCTCGAGCTCAGGGAATCGGCGCAGCAGTGCGGGCCAGGCGTCGGTCAGGGTGACGGCGGCGCCGATCCATAACTCCTTGGGCCGATCCTCGATGACCGACAGCTCGCGCACATCGCCCAGGAATATCAGATGCGGCAGCTCGCGCAGCTGCTTCGTGACCCACAGGCCGATGTCGGTGCCACCCGCGAGCAACACCGCATCGGGGTGCGCCACGAGCGCCGCGCTCAGCTCTTCGAGAGTACGCGGCGCGTGATACCCCGGATATTGGAGCGATCCGCCGGCGGCGCGCTCGTGAGCCAGGCGCTCGAGCGTGTCGATTCTCGGCGCGGATCGGGCATCCTCACGACTCCAGCGGTCGGGTGCGGGGTAATCTCCCTGGCGCATGCCCGCCTCGATGATCGGCCGGTAACCGGTGCAGCGGCATAGATTACCGGTGAGTGCTTCGAGCACCTCCTCCCGGCTCGACCGGCTGCGTTGCAGGTACAGGGCGAACAGGGACATGACGAATCCAGGCGTGCAAAACCCGCATTGCGAAGCATGATGGTCGATCATCGACTGCTGTACGGGGTGCAGGCTCTCCGAGGGCTGCTGCAGGCTCTCGACGGTGACGAGCTCCTTGCCGTCCAAGGTAGGCAGAAACCGGATGCACGAATTGACCGCACGATACGAGATACCGCGGCTTGACAATTCGCCGAGCACGACGGTGCACGCACCGCAATCGCCCTCGGCACATCCCTCCTTGGTGCCGCGCCGGCCCGCGACTTCCCGCAGGTAGTCGAGGAGGGTCATCGTCGGGGGCGGCCGCTCGATGCATACGACGCGGCCGTCCAGAACGAACCGCAGGGTCTCCGCGGAGCTGGCGTCTGCGCCGGCGGGGAGCGCCATCGCGGTCAACTTCCCCGGTACGTGGAGTAGCTCCACGGAGAGACCAGCAACGGCACGTGGTAGTCCTGGGACGCATCGGCGATGCCGAAGGCGATGACGACTTCGTCGAGAAAGGGAGGCTGGGGAAGCTCGTATCCCAGCGCGCGGAAGTAAGCTGCTACGTGAAACGTGAGCGCATAGCGGCCGATACAAAGGGCAGCGCCCTCGAGCAGCGGTGTGGCGCAACGGCCCTGTGCGTTCGTTTCTCCAGCGCTGATCGAGTCGGCGATCGGCTGCCCTGCCGCGGCAGCTGCGCGCAATTCGATGCGCATGCCGGCCGCCGGAATGCCCGCCGCAACGTTCAAAACATGTGTGGTCAGCTTGCCCATAGCACCCCACGCCGCATGGCCATTACAGCACGTCCCCCGAAAGTTTTGTACACAATGCTTGCACCGATCGTGTGCAGTGGGGATGCGAAAATGCCCCAACAGAGTGCCGTCGTGCGACGCAGGTTTCACTGGTATTGCCCGCGACTGAGGGCCGCTCGAGCAGACCGCGGAAGAAGCGAGATGCCTTCGATAAAACTTGTTTGCGACGCGTAGGTATCGTAGAACCGACCCTATAAGAAATTAAGGGATGGCCGATGCTCAATCGCTTCTTTGGTCTCGAATCTCATGGCACGACCGTTCGTACTGAGCTCCTCGCCGGCTTCACGACGTTTCTCACGATGGCGTATATCGTCGTCGTCAATCCAGTCATCCTGGGCGCCGCGGGTATGCCGATGGCCGGCGTCGCCGCCGCGACCTGTTTTGCCGCGGCATTCGGCAGCATCCTCATGGGACTCGTATCCAACTATCCGCTGGCGCTTGCGCCCGGAATGGGCCTCAACGCGTATTTCACCTACACGGTGGTCAAGGCTATGGGTGTGCCTTGGCAGACCGCCCTCGGCTGCGTATTCCTATCGGGTATTGCATTTCTCATTCTGACACTTTGCGGTGTGCGCCAGTTGATCATGAATGCCGTGCCCCGAGCCTTGTTCGCGGCGGTGGCGGGTGGGGTGGGGCTGTTCATCGCCTTCATCGGCCTGGTCGATGCCGGCGTCATCGTTGCCAAGCCCGGCACGCTGGTCGGTCTCGGCAATCTCACCACCGCCACGCCGGCACTGTCGCTCCTCGGGCTACTGGTGATTGCATCGCTCCAGGCATGGCGCGTCAAGGGCGCCATGCTGGTCGGCATTCTGGTAACGGCTGCCATCGGTTGGGCGATGGGCATGGCGCACTTTGCGTCCGGCGCCTACAACCTCGGCGATCTGTCGGCTGCGGCTTTCAAGCTCGACATACCGGGCGCACTGAGTCTCAAGGGAGGCATCGGCTTATCGCTACTCGAGATCATCCTCGTATTCCTGTTGGTCGATCTCTTCGACAACGTCGGGACGCTGGTAGCCGTGACCAAGAGAGCGGGGCTCACGGCTCCCGATGGCTCGATTCCGAGGTTGAACCGCATTCTGATCGTGGACTCCCTCGCGATGATGGTGGGCGCCACGTCCGGGACGAGTCCGGTGTCGAGCTATATCGAAAGCGCGGCGGGCGTCGCGGTGGGTGGGCGCACCGGTCTCACCAGTGTGGTCGTCGGAATATTGTTCCTGTGCACTTTGTTCTTCGCGCCGCTGGTGCAGGCGATCCCGACCGCCGCCACAGCACCGGCCTTGATTCTGGTCGGGGGCATGATGATGGGCGCGCTTGCGGAGGTGGATTGGGTCGATCCGCTCGAGGCGATTCCCGCCTTTCTCACGGTGATCATGATCCCCTTGAGCTTCTCGATCGCGAACGGCCTCGCGTTCGGCATCACCGGCCACGCCGTCCTCAAGTTGGTGCGCGGGAAAGCGACCCGGAAGGACTGGCTCGTGTACGTTCTCTCGGCGCTATTCGTCGCGCGCTTCATCTATCTGGCGTAGGGCGGCGTAGGTGAGCGGCAGATAAATGAAGGCTAACCGAGCTCGATGTCGGTCGATTGAATACGCCGGACACCTCGTGCCCACATCTCCCTCCAGGCGGCATCGATCGATCCCTTGAGATCGATACCGCGGCATGCATCCTCGATGACATAGGTTTCGAAGGCCGATTGGCGTGCATCGAGCGCGGTCCACGCAACGCAGAAGTCAGTGGCGAGTCCGCTCACGAACACCCTCGTAATGCCCCGCTCTTGCAGGTACCCCCGCAGTCCCGTCCCGGTTGTTCGATTCGCTTCCTCGAACGCCGAGTAGCTGTCCACATCGCGATGAAACCCCTTACGCACGATCAATTCGGCCTGGGGAATATCCAGGTCCTTGTCGAGGGCCGCATCAGGGGTTCCTTGCACGCAGTGATCCGGCCATAGCACTTGGTCGCCGTAGGGAAGTTTAATGGTCTCGAACGGTTTCCGACCGGGGTGGGTCGAGGCAAAGGATGCATGTCCGCGAGGATGCCAATCCTGAGTCACGACGACATTTTCAAAGGCCGGCGCGATTTTGTTGATGACTGCCACCACCTCCGCCCCATGCGGAACCGCAAGAGCGCCGGTAATGAAGCAGTTCTGCACGTCGACGACGATCAGGACGCACGTCGCGTCAGGAAGGATCTTGTTCGTTTGCGCGGATCGCGGCCGCGGCGCGCCGGCAAAATAGAGAACCGCGGCTCCGGGCAGCCATTGCAGGACGCATCTGCGACCCTTCACAGACGGCGTCCAGGCGGGCGCTCGCTCAGAACTTGCCTGCATCGATGTCGTGGTTCACAAAACCTGTCGAGAATCGTCTCGCCTCAGAACCTGGCGGTTAAGGTTAGATCGAAGCTGCGCGGCGGCTGCCGCGTAATGAAGTCGTTGCCGTAGAAGGGGTTGTCGTTCTGCCAGTTAACCCGGTTGGCGACGTTGTAGACCATCAGCCTAGCCGTGTAATGCTGCAGGAAGCTGTAGAAGACACCGGCATTCAGCTGGTACTGCCAGGGAATGGTCGGCGGATCGTAGTACCCGGTTTTCAGGACGGAGGCCGGGATGGCATTAGCGAGAGGCTGGGAGTAGGTCCCATATCCGAAATAGCTGGGGCTGATGAGGTTGGCTTCAGTCGCGGCGATGTTCACGTAGCCGGCCTGTGTGGTCTGGACCGGTCCCGTCACCTGCAGGTTGGCCTGGAACCCGAGGCCGCTGTCCAGCTTATAGTTGACCAGGAAGTTGATCAGGTGCTCGGGCACGCCCGGGTCTTCGAAGTTCTGGTTGGGGCTGAATACCACCGCATTGCCGGCACCATCGACGTTGAAACCCGGCTGCGCCGGGAAGTTATAGAACCCGGCCGCCGTATCCAGCCGCGTGTGCAGGTAGGAATAGCTGGCGGTGGCGAAGAAATGCGGATCGGGCTGATAGTTGAGCTCGAATTCAGCGCCGGTGATATGGGCCCAGGATTCCTGGAGGAGGCTCGGGCCGGTGGATACCTCGCGCTCTTGATTGAATCCCGCGATGGAGATGAACAGCGCCTTGCCTAACAGGTCGAGCTTCACGCCCGCCTCCTCAAGCTTCGTGCCCTGGCGCAGCTGGCTGGTCACAGGGACGTTCAGTGCGCCGACTGCCCCGTCGTTGGCGGTGGCATATACGTACTGGGTCTTGTTATAGGTGAGATAGCCCGAGATCCATTCGGTCGGGCTGTACACCAGGCTGATGTTTCCATTGTAGAGACCGTACCAGCCGGTGTGCTGGGACTCCGGAGGCGTCAGGGAGTAGCCGTCGACATTTCCGGCCGACGCGTACGGGGCCTCCGCGGCCGTGTACAAGGGATCCGAATCGTTCAGCTGGACGAGGTCGCCCCGCAACCCGTACAGCACGCTCCACTGTGGCGAGAAGGTCAGGCGGTGCTCGAGGAAGATAGCCGCATCCTGCAGGTTGGAATCGATGGTGGCGTCCGGATACAGAGGCGTGCCGAAGCCCGCCTCGCCCGGGAAACCATACTGGACGTGGCCGAAGGCCCCCGTGTAAGGGATTGCTCCACCGATCAGCTGCGCCGAGGCCGGGAAGATCCAGGTGCTCGGACTTTTCGACAAGTCGAACACGCTCACCGGCTCATTGTTGTAGTTCTGGATGTCGAGCACGTGCGCATAGCGATAGGTAAAGCCGCCGTCGATCTCGTTGCGAACCGGGCCGAGCGTAAACTTGGCCTTGAAGTCCGTCTTGTTCTCGAGGGTGTAGCTGCCCTTGGCCGTGTCGGCGTAGTAATCCTCGGTCTGGTTGTAGCGGTTGACGTAGTCATAGAACGTGTTGTTCACGATCGAGAAGTCATCGCTCAACCTGAGGGTCTGGATGATCTGTAGCATGGCGTGCAGCGCGTGCGCGCCCGTGCCGGCCGGCTCATCGATGATGGTGCGGGGGTTGAGCACCGTGGAACCGGCCAGATCCACCTCGGTGCCGTAGCCGACGACACTGCTGAGCGGGGGCGCGCCTGTGAGGTAGTTGCTGTTGTTGATGAGGCCTTGGTTCACACGGTTGATGCCGTCGTTCTCCCGGTAGCGCGAATCGGTAATGTCGCCATTGATCGAGATCTTGTAGTTGGATGTCACGTCGGCGACCAGGGCGACATACAGCGACTGCTGGTGGAAATACATGTCGTAGTAGTAGCTGTTGCTGTCGTTGCTGGTGAAGCTCACGCGCCCGGCCACATTTTCGATCAGCGGACCGCCCAAATCGAGGTTCGCGATGCGCTTCTGGTGCGTGTCCGCCTCGAAAGAGGCGGTGGCCGCGAACGTGGTCATGGACGGCATTTTGGTGGCGATATCGATGGAGCCGCCGACCCCGGGCCCTGCTCCGCCCTGCACGCTGGCAGGACCCTTGATGATGTCGATGGAATCGACCTGGTTGAAGCTGATCGGGGCGCCATAGCCATTGAGGGTGAAGCTGTCGCGCATCCCGTTGTAGAACATGTCCGCGAACTGGCCGCGGATACGGGGCACGTTCGGCTCGCCGAACGAGGCGTCCGAATAGGCGCTCGAGGTCAGCGAGGAGAATCCGCCGGGATTCTGCACGTCGAGGGCGTCGAGTTGCGCTTTGGACAATACGGTATTGTTACGCGGGGTATCCATCACGCCGAGATCGAGCCCGTAAGCCGAGTCGGAGGTGACGGTCGTGGGCATGATCAGGTCACCGCGCCGAATGCCATGCACGACGATCTCATCGAGATTGTCGGATGAACCTGCCGGAGCGGTCACGGGATTCATGGGTTCGCCGGCCGGCTGTGCGTCGGCTGAGTGGTAGGCGGTGACCATCGAGCAGCACGCCATGACCAAACCACGAATCCATGATTTCATCTTATTTCTCCGCGAGAGACGCTGGCCTTCAGGCCGGCGAGGGATAGCGACACGCGTAGCCTTGCGTGCCTCCCACGACCCGCATTTCTCGATGTTTGCGTAGGTGCGATGGGAGTGATTTTTAGTAGACTGTATGCATGTACAGTTTTCGACCTGTCCACGGTGTTCGAGTCCTGCGCCTGCGGGTCAAGGACAAGCACGCTACGTGGCTTTGCGGCCTGGCGCGCGAGGTCAACACGGTATTCAATTATTGCAACGAACTCTCCGTCAAAGTGTTCGAGCGCGAGCGGCGGTTTCTGTCGGGGTTTGATTTCTGGCCGTTTCTCAAAGGGGTCACGCGCGGGGAGTGTGCCTTGCAGCTTCCCGTCCAAGCGGTGCAGGAGATCGCGGAAGAGTACGCGCGGCGACGCCGACAGCATCGAAAAGTCCGGCTCGCCTGGCGCAGGAGTGGCGGTGCACGCCGCTCCTTGGGCTGGATCCCCTTTAAGGTCAGAACGATTCGCTATCGAGGCGGACAGATCGACTTCGCGGGACGTTGGTTGTCGCTGTGGGACAGCTATGATCTCTCCCGCTTCGAACTGCGTGCGGGGTGTTTCAGCGAAGACAGCCGCGGACGCTGGTATCTGAATGTTTGTGTGCCCAGCGCACAGCGCGTGGGGGAGACGAGAAACAAGCCGTCCGTCGGCTCGATCCTCGATCGTTCGGTGCCGAGTCTCGGAATCGATCTGGGGTTGAGCACTTTTGCAGCCTTCAGCGATGAGGCTCTGCCGCCGATCGAGGCCGAGCGTTTTTACCGCGACTTGGAGCCGCACCTCGCGCGCGCGCAGCGTGCCCGCCATCGACACCGCGCTCGAGCGATTCATGCCAAGATCGCGAATCGGCGAAAAGATTTCTTGCATAAGCTCAGCACCCGCTTGGTCAAGGCCAACGGGGCTGTCTTCGTCGGCAACGTAAATGCCGCGGCGCTCGCCAAGACTCGACTTGCCAAGTCGGTCCTCGATGCGGGCTGGAGCGCATTTCGAACCATGCTGCTGTACAAGTGCGCTGACGCAGGCGTGTGGTTTGCGGAAGTCGATGAAGCCTTTTCCATCCAGACCTGCAGCCGGTGTAACAGCCGCGCCGGCCCCAAAGGCCGGAAAGATCTTGGAATAAGGGGATGGCAGTGCACTGTGTGCGAAGCGGTCCATGATCGTAACGTCAATGCAGCTCACAATATCCTCGCGGCGGGACATCGCCGTCTTGCAGAAGGAATCCTCGTCCCTTGAGGGCGAGGAGGATGTCAACATTTCATCCCTCATTGTTTTGGTATCCCTTGCTTTTTTTCCGGCATGAGCAGGCAGGTCCCGCTGCCGTACAAAGGCACCATGCAAGAATCGTGCGCAGTGGCGCCGGGCCCACGATAAAGCGGCACGACGCATCACGATCGGGCGAGGAGGGGCGTTTCGTGAGCGGCGATGGGCGCCTAACTTCCTAATATGACGTGAGAAATTTCAGGGCCGACGGTCGATGCGCTACGCGAGCGTCCATACACTATCAATCGTGGCCCACGGGCGACGGTGTGCACCAATTGTGTACACAAGGCGCCCCAGTTTTGTACACAGAACACCGGTGCCTGAACAGATCAAGACCCGCGTATGGCGGCGCGCTGCGCGATCAGCCCTTGGTCGCGATGAGGCGAATCATGCCCGACGGCCCCGGCTCGGAACGCAATGAGAATCCTCGCTCGTGAAGGGACGCCGATATCCATTCTGGATGCAGGCGCAACTTGCGGTACGTGCTCACCTTGAGTTGCCAGCTGTCGCCGTTTCGTTCATGCAGCAGGTCATGGACATCCACGTGGTCGGCGGCGTATTCAAGAAAGCAGGTGAGGATGCGATCGGCGTCGCTCTTTACGGGAATGAACCGTCCATTGCCGACCGAGGCCGATGTGTAATCGCGGAACGTGCTGATGAACGTGCCGCCGGGGCGCAGGGATTCGGCGGCCCGCGCAAAGAGCTTCAGAGCGGACGCTCGATCCGGCAGATGGGTCAAGGTATCGCCCATGCACAGGATAACGTCGGCCGGGACATTCAGATAGCGCTGAAACGCCAACAAGTCATCCTCGACGACGGTGATGGGCAGGGTCCCTGCGTGTCCTTTCAATTCCTCGAGCAGGTAAGAAGAGGTGTCGATGGCGAGCACCGCACAGCCGCGACGGGCAAGCGGGATGCTGTGCATGCCGAAGCCCGCCCCCAGATCCACCGCTTGGCTGCCATGCGATAGATTCGGGAGCATCTTTTCGATTTCGGTGTCGCCGCGTCCGACGGCGGCATCCAAGCCGCCGGACATCCAGGCGTAGACCGGTGCGAGATGCGACCGGTAATGATCGGCGACGCTGGCCATTTGCCGATCATAGCGCTTCCGCCGTATTGTCTGGACATGCTCGACTTTAACCGGCCTCGTTCAATGTGCTTCGGCGTCGTTCTCGTGCTCTGTGGGCTCTCGATGTCGGCGTCGCCCTCGGTGGCCGCCCCCGCGACGTCGCAGGCCGCACCTAGGCAGGCCGCGACTGAGCCGGCCGCGCCCATCCCGGTCAAGGTGGTCGTGGTGACCATGTTTCAAAGCGGCAAGCTGAGCGGCGATAAGCCGGGCGAGGCACATTTCTGGGTGGAGCGGGACCGGCTGGATCGTGCACTACCGTTTCCACTGGGTGAGTATGAGCTGCGCATGAACGATGCGGGCCTGCTCCTGATTTGCACGGGAGGCGGCGTCACCAACGCAAGCAGCTCCATCATGGCTCTGGGTCTCGATGCCCGGTTCGACTTGAGCAAGGCTTATTGGCTGGTCGCCGGCATCGCGGGAGGCGATCCGCTCGACGTGTCCCTCGGTACGGCGGCGTGGGCGAAGCATGTGGTCGATGGCGATCTCCTCTACGAGATCGACGCACGTGAGATTCCCGCCGACTGGCCGTACGGGTTGTTGCCGTTGGGCGCAAAGAAGCCGAACGATATCGCGAGCGGTTGGACGGTGGATACGATTCATTACCCGCTCAACGCGGCGCTGGCGGACTGGGCCTACGCGCTCACCAAGGACCATCCCGTCGCGGATAGTCCCGGCATCGCGCGATTCCGCCAGCAGTTCGCGGGCTATCCCGCCGCCGTCCGCCCGCCGTTCGTGACGATTGGCGATTCTCTTTCCTCGAGCAGATACTGGCACGGCGAACGCATGAATCAGTGGGCCAACGATTGGGTGAAGCTGCAAGCCGGCAAGGATGCCAATTTCATGATGTCCAACATGGAAGACAGCGGCACGCTGACGGCGTTGCGGCGCCTGTCGCGAGTCGGGCGCGTGGACTTGAAGCGCGTGCTGGTGCTGCGTACCGCGAGCAATTACTCGATGCCGCCGCCCGGAAAGAGCGCCGTATGGAGCACGACGGCGGAGTATCCCGAGGGAGGCTTGCCAGCGCTCGAAGCGGCTTACCAGGTCGGAAATCGCGTCGTGCAAGCGCTGATCGAGGGCTGGGCCCGCTACCGGGACGTCATTCCCGGCACGTAATCGCCGGCTAATCGATCTACTGAACCCACTGCAGGGATGGCACTCATGTTACTACGGCTCAGGCTCCGACCTCGATGTCCCGCTCTCGGGTTCGTGGTGCTCGCGGTTGCCGCCGGGCAGAGTTCTGCGGCGGACGTGACGACGGATCTGCACATCGATCGCGTCACCGTCTACCGGCAAGGTGCCGTCGTCACACGCGCCGGAGAGGTCGCGATTCGCAGAGATCAACGAGGGGAACTTCGTCTGAGCGTGACGGATAGCACGGAGTAGGGGGACGTCATGGATCTCGAGAAATATGGACCCTGGGCGCTGATCGTCGGCGGATCCGAGGGTATCGGCGCCGCCTTCGCGCGCAAACTCGCCGCAAAGAAATTCAATATCGCTCTGGTGGCTCGTAAGGAGCAACCGCTTGCTGAGCTGACGACGGAGTTGCGGGCAACGGGTGTCGAGGTGCGAACTCTGTCCGCGGATTTGAGCCGGGCGGATGCCCTGGAAAAAGTACGCACCATCACCGACGACATCGTCATCGGGTACCTGATCTATGTGGCGGGCGCCAATAGCGTTCGCGGCAACCTCGTGGAGCTGGACCCCGAAGTCTATCGAGCCGTGATAGCGGTCAATGTTTTGGGGCCGGTTGAATTCGTGCACCATTACGGATCCCGGATGAAGGATCGCGGGCGCGGCGGCATCATCTTGGCGGGCTCGTCGTCCAACTACATCGGCGCGGCGACGCTCGGGCCGTATACGGCGTCAAAGGCCTTCAGCCGCATTTTCAGTGAGGCGCTATGGGCTGAATGCAAACCGATGGGCATCGCTGTCCTGCATATGGTCGTCAATTTTACCGCCACGCCCGCCATGCAGAGGTTGGGATTGGATACCTCCACGGCGCAATCGCCGAGCGAGGTCGCGCAGGAAGCGTTGGACAATATGGAGAACGGGCCGCTGCTGATTTTGGGCGGCAAGAAGGCTCTCGATGTTGCCATCCTGCGGAGCGGTTTGATCAATCGCGGCGCGCTCATTGCGTCGGCGGCAACACCCAATCGCAAAGACATACCGCATAAGGCAACCTAGCCGAACTGCGCGGATTCGACCGCGAGTTATCGCTTCGCCGCCGCGTCGCTGTGCGGCGTGGGCGCGGACATCAGCTCGACGAACATCTGGGTGAATCGCGGCAGATCGAGATCTACCTGGGCATGCACGAGGTGCACGTCGACGGCTGGTTTCAAGGCCTCGTCCCAGGTCAGCGTTTCGCCGTAGGCGGGCCCGTGACTCACATCGACGTCCATATACAGATCGCCCCGGCGAGTAATGATGGTGGGGTCGATCCAGGCGCAGGCGGCGAGCTCATCCCACAGGTAGTACCGCTCCTGCGAATACCTGGCGATGTATTGAGCCACGGGGTTGGTTGACTTCGCGATCGCGTCGACCATCGCTTGCGTGAACATGGCCTTGATCGAGACGTCTACGGTGGTGACATCGATGCGCGGCCAGTGGGCCCGCAGCGTGATTCGCGCCGCTTCCGGATCGAACCAGAAATTGAATTCATGGCGCGGGCTGGTCGAGAATTCCGGATCATCCGTATGAGGATTGAGGCTCCCGCCCATGACTACGAGCCCCCGGGAGAGTTCGGCAAAATGAGGATCGAGCGCGACGGCGAGCGCGATGTCGGTCAGGGGCCCGGCGGCGTATATGGTGACTTGGTGCGGGTGGGCGCGGACCTGCCGGATCAGAAAATGCGCCGCGTCTTCGGCGATGGGTTTGGTGTGCGGCTCGCCCTCGAGCAGTGCCGGCGTATCCCAGGGACCGAGCGGCGCTGCCGGTGCAGGCGGCTCGACCAGTCCGGGCGTCGCGGGCAGCGTGCTCAATTTCTGGCCCCAGGCACCCAACCAGGCGACCTTCCCGGCCAGCGGCGCCATGAGGCGCGTCTCCTCCTCCGTCCGGATCAGCGGGAACACCGCTCCGAGCGCTACGGGCACGTCGGTGCGGCCGATGAGTTCCAGCATCCGCAGTGCGTGCCGCGCCTCGTCATCCCGCCACGCGTTGCCGGTCACGACGGTGATGCCGAGAACATCGACCTCTCGCGACTGCAGCAGCGCCAGCATCGACATGATGTTCGACCCTCCCGGTCCGGAAGTGTCCTGGTCGATGACGACCATGCGCTTCTCCGCGAGCGCGGGCGCGGACGCTGTCAGGAAGAGGAGAATCAGCACGAACAGATCGGCGAGAGCGCGATTCATGGCCCCGGCGAGAGCGCGGCTCATGGCCCCGGCGAGGGGGCCTACGTCGCGGATGAGCGGCCTCATGGCTTTTCGAAGAAGTTGGGTCCGACCGGCTTGTGCTCGAGGATCTCTTCGGGGGTCAGCCCGATGAGCTCGTGCGGAAATACCAGCCATTTGTCCGTGTCGAGAACGTAATAGTCGGGCAGGAGTTTGCTGCGATTGCGGGAAGACTTGTAATACACCGTGGCAATGCGCCACTTTTCCGGCCAGTTTCTCCGGCAGCGCTGCTTGAGCTCCCTGATCACCGCCTCGAGGCTGCGGCCCGAGTCGAACACATCGTCGACCAGCAGGAGCTCATCCTCCGCGGACAAGCGCGAGACGAGGTAATCGATGGCGTGCACACGCACCGTCTTGTCTGCCTGGTCGATGCCCGTATAGGAGGATGTACGAATCGCGATGTGATCGGCGATTATCGAATGGTACTCGAGCACTTCCTGCACGGCGATCCCGATCGGAGCGCCGCCTCGCCACATGGCAACCAGAAACGTCGGTCGAAATCCGCTGCTCACGACGAGTCTGGCGAGCTCCATCGAGTCCCGGAGGAGCGAGTCAGCGGAGATAAAGAGCTTATCCACTGCGCCCAAGCTTACAGCAGAGGGGTAGCCGGCGGCGACAGTTCTCGAAAGGCGGTCAGGGCAGAAGCATATTTGCCGCGAGTCCGGCTGCGCTGCCGACGAGTACCACTCCGAGCGACACCATCACGAGCAAGCGCGGCGGGAACGAGTTCCGCAACATCGCAAGAGAAGGGATGCTGATGGGGGGAAGCGTCATGAGGAGAGCCGCCGCCGGGCCCACGGCCACGCCGAGCGCCAGCAGGGTCTGCACGATGGGAACCTCGCCTGCGGTCGGAATCACGAAGAGCGCGCCCGCACCGGCGAATATCAATATCCACATCAAAGAATCGTCAACCTCGTGCCCCATGTGCGGGAAGAGCCAGGCGCGCGCCGCGCCCAATGCGAGGACCAGCACCAGATACTCGGGGATCAGGCGGATGGACATTCGATACAGCACCGACAGCCAGCGCGCGAAGGAGACTTCGTGCTGCTGCCCGACAAAATCGGTCTCCGAGTTTCGCGGAACTGCAACGCTTTCCGCGGAGCCCGCGAGATGGTTTGCGAGAAAGCCGAGCCCGAAGACCATGAGCGCGCCAAACACGAGCCGAAAGATCGACCAATCCCACCCGAGCACGAAGCCAGTGAAGACCAGGGTGGCCGGGTTGAGGACCGTATTTCCAAGCCAGAAAGCGATGGCGGCTCCAGGCGTCGCGCGGCATTCGCGCAGCCCCGTGACGACGGGCGCGGCACAACAGGTGCACATCATCATCGGCAGGGAGGCGATGCCGCCCACGACCACGGTGCCCAGCCCGGATTTGCCGAACACCGATGCGATCCATCGCCTCGGCAGCAGCGTTTGCACCGCGGAGCCCACCAGCAGACCCAGGACCATGGCCTTCCAGATCGCCTTGCCATAGGCGAGGCCATAGTCGAGTGCCGAGTGCAGAGAAGGAGCGGGCGCTCGATCGGCACCGCCCGTCAGAATGGAATTGCCGATCGAATGATGGGTGAAGGCGAGGAGCGCTTTATCGTAGTAGGGAATCCACTTGACGACCGCAAGGCCGCCCACAGCCAGCACCAGGACCGTCACGGCGCCGAGTGTAATCTCCCTGCGGGCATCGCTGCTCACCATCGCCGTCTCATCCTCATGCCACGACCCGGATCTCTTCATCGGTACATTCCCAGAACGGTTTGCGGCCCGGCAGAGGCTCCTCGGAAATGATCCATTTCACGAGGCGGCGCATCGGCTCGATGCCGTCCTGCGGACCGACCAGACCCGGACCATTGAAAGCATAACCCAACGAGACGAAGCGTTGGCCACCGTGCAGTGCGCCTTTGTGGCGGACCACCTCACGCAAGCTCTCGGGGAAGATGCCTACCGTCTGGGTATAGGCATCGATCACCTCGAGCACTTCCTCGACCGTATCGACGGGAACGAGGTTGACCGTGCGGTCGGCGAGGTATTCCCAGAACTCGACGCGGTCGGAGGAGTGCGACACGAGCACCGCACCCTCATCGTTCCGGCCGCCGATGACGGTGTAGAAATCGTCCGACAGGCGCAGCGTCTCGATCTGACGGCGCAGTTCCGGGTCGTAGCGCTTGGGCTTGGTGGTGAGTGCCTGGGGCAGGCGCAACATCGCGTCGTAGGTCAGCCGGCCGAGCTTCTTCAGCTTCTCGATGCCGTCGTCGTCGGTGCCGCAGGTCACGTAAACCATGCGGCACGCGGCGCAGGCCGTCTGATTGCCGGTGGCGACATCCGTCGCGATGCGGCAGGCGGTCTCTTGCATCATGTCCTCGCTCTGCAGCGCTTCGCCGCCCACGATGCTGGCGGAGCGCTTGGGGTCGAGGCTGATGAGCTCGATGCCGGGCTGGATGTACTTGGTCACGTGCTTGACGGATGCGAACCCGCCCCAGGCGCAGATCTTCTCGATATGGTGCGGCTGGTAAATCTTCGATTCCAACGCCTGGTCACCTCCGCGCCAATAGGCGACCGCAAGATGCTTGGTGATCGGGTGATCGGGTGCCATGTCGACCATGGTGCGCGCGATCGCCCCCGTGGTGAAGGGATCGTTGGAGGGCACCTTGATGATGGTGTCGCCGCGAGTGACCGCTCCGCGCAGGATGGTGAGCGCACCCAGCACGGGGCCGTTCCCGGCGACGATGTGCAAGCTGCGCGCACCGTAGGCACGAATGGCAACGTTGGAGCCGTTGATCGCCTGGTTCACCCAGCCTTCGAGATAGGGAATGCCGATATTGAAATCGATCATGCCGCGGATGCGCTCCTTGTCGAACATGAACGGCATGTCGTGGAAGAAACTGTCCATGATCGGCTTGGTCGTCGGCGCGGTCGCATAGGAATATTCGCGCGCCTCCATCAAGTAATCGTTCCGGCGGATATCGAGCCGCTCGCCGAGCTCGGCGAGATAGTCGAGGATATTCTCGATGGAGATTTCGTACAGATCCTCCATCAGGCGAGCGCTCGCGAGCGGGATCCGATCGGCGATTTTGTGCGGATCGGGCGCGAGGAAGGTGATGTCTCCGCCGCGGCCGCCGAATTCGATCAGGTCGGTCTCGATCACCTTGCCGCGAAGGACAGCATACGAGATGGGTGTCTTGGCCATGATGGCGTCAGCCTCCTAAGCCCGTCAGGAAGTCCATCGCCTCGGCCTGGGCCTGGGGCGTTGCCGCACAGGTGATCTTGTCGTCGCCGCCTTGGATTTCGCTGACGCGGTTGATCTTCTTCTCAAGCGCGACTGTGGTACGGCCGCATTCGCACCGGTGGTCCCAGTTCAGCGTGACCAGGTCGCCGGTCACCAAACCGCCCCAGGTGCTGTCCTGGGTCATATCGAAAAAGGCGGCACGCCCGGTCTGCTGGCCCTTGCGGGGCAGCGGCTGGCCCGTCTCGATATCGAGCAGGAAGACCGTCACCCAGGGCAGCACATGGTAGCGATCATGATCGCACAGCACCGAAAAACTGTTCATCTCGGTCATGCCGTAGGAGGAAATCATGCGCTTGGTGTTGAAGAACTTGCAGATGACTTCCTCGAGATCGTCGGGCAGCGGAACACCTTTGGCGCCGCCGCCGCCCATGAACACCGAGTCGGGCGCGAACACGCCGGACAGTCCTTCCTCCAAGCCGCGCTTGGCCGCAGCGTAGAGGAGATTGGAGGTGCTCATGACGAAGACGCGCTGCCCCTGCAACTCTCTGATCATGCGGTTGACGAACGCCAGCTGTTGCGCAGGCATGTCTTGCTGGACGCGCGCCCACTCCTCGCGACGGGCGAGGAGTGATGGCGGAACGTCGACTTTGCTCGCATCGCCCTTGGCGGCGGCCGCGCGCAGCCGGGCGGCCAGCCACATGAGATCGGAGCTGATCTTGAAGTCGAAGGCGGTATGCCAGTAGCCCGGATCGCCCTTCGCAAAGATCTCTCCGGAGTATTTCGCGAACGCGCCGGTCGAGCCGTGACCATCGCGATAGAGCGGAATGATTGCGTGGATCTTGTCCGCGAGGTCGCCGGGCTTGGGATCCTCGCCAAATCTCTGCGAGAGCTGGACGCGCAGGCCCATCATCGAAAGCCGATAGTCGCGCTTCGATTTGGGGAAGAAAGAGCATGTGCCGGTGCTGCCGGAGGATGTCGCTACGTCGAGGGGCGTTGCGTCGCGCAGCTTGGTGAGCCAGCCGTCGATCGAATCGCAATCGGAAACATCGACCGCGGCGGGATCGTAACGGGTGAGCTTTGATAGCCAGGTATTGAGCCTGTCGAACTTGAGCTTGGCGAGCAACGATATCGGATAGGATTTGTAGACATCGTGCGGCATCAGCAGCGGCGCCATGTCGTCGAGCGAATCGATGTGCCTGATTCCCTGGCCCTCGGCCAGCTTCTCCAGCATCTTGATTTGGCCGCGACGCTCCTGCAAACGAAGATTCATGGCGGTCAGCTGGACGGCGTCCACTTCCTCGCGCGGCAGCGAGTGGATGCGTGTGTTGTGATAGCCGAAATGCTCGTAAGGATCGTTCATCCAGCATTCGGCTTGTCGTTCGACGGTCGTGTCCCTGCCGGGCGATAAGGATACAGCCATACCCGATCTCCATAGCTTGCGAACCGGTTCATCCGGTTTTGACCGACAGCATGCGGTGGCGGCAGGGCCGAGTCAACCAAATGGTTGATTGTTTTGTTGCAGAACTGTGCTAGCGTTGCGGGCGGGATCCGAGGAACCGATGGCAACTACCCCGGCAAAGACGCGCACCTCGAAAAAGCGGGCCAGAACTCGTCCGCGCCGTGCGTATCTGCCGGCGGCGGAGCGGCGGAAATCGATCATCGCAGCTGCGCAGCAAGTATTCGCCCGTGCCAATCTCCAGGGCGCCCGTACCCGCGATATCGCCAAGGCGGCCGAAGTCAACCAGGCGACTCTCTTCGAGCATTTCGAGTCGAAGCAAGCGCTGTTCCACGAGGCCGTCGTCAGGCCGCTGATCGATGCCATGCGGGGTGCGCAGCAACGGGTGCAGGCCTATGAAACGGCGGCGACGCCGGGAGAGCTCGCCGGTCTCGCTGAAGGTTCGAGCACCCGGCACCTCAAGGACATGATAGAGATCTTTCCGCTGCTCACCGTCGCGCTGTTCTCCGATCCCGAACTCGGTCGTAAGCTCTACCGCGAGGAAGTGGCCCCGCTGATCCGCCAGCGCGGTGAGGTGTTGCGGCCGCTGCTCAAGGACGGACTCGACCCGAAGCTGGTCGGACTGCTCAATTTCGGCATGCTGTTCGCGGTCGCGATGGATCGATATCTGGGAGACGGGGACGGCGACTTGTCCGCGCTCGCAAGCCAACTGTCCCGTCTCTCGACAGCGGGCTTCGCCCGCGAGAAGGGCAAGGCGACGACACGGGGGAGAGGGTGATGGCACTACGACTCGACGATTATCGCTTGCTCGGCCGCTCGGGGGTGCGGGTAGCGCCGCTCTGCCTCGGCACCATGACCTTCGGCGTCGAGCCCGGCGCCTGGGGATGCACCGACGGGGAAGCCGCGCAGCTGGTAGACCTCTACATCGACCAGGGCGGCAATTTCATCGATACCGCGAACTTCTACGGGCAGCTCGGCCGGTCGGAAGTTTTGCTCGGCCAAGCGGTCAAGGGGCGGCGCGACCGGCTGGTGATCTCCACCAAATACTCGCTTACCACCTCTCCCGGCGATCCCAATGCCTCGGGCAACCACCGCAAGAACATGGTGCGTTCGCTCGAGGACAGCCTCAAGCGGATGAAAACCGAGTACATCGATCTCTACTACCTGCACATGTGGGACTTCCGTACGCCGGTCGACGAGATCCTGCGGGCCTTCGACGATCTGGTGCGGGCAGGGAAGATTCTCTACATCGGCTTGTCCGACATCCCGGCGTGGCAGGCCTCGCGCATGCAAGCGATTGCAGAGCTCAGGGGCTGGAGCCAGTTCTGCGCCCTGCAGATTTCCTATAGCCTGACCGAACGCACGGTAGAGCGGGAGATGATCCCGATGGCGGCAGAGATGGGTATGGGTGTCTGCCCCTGGTCGCCCCTCGGCGGTGGTGTGCTCGCGGGCAAGTATTCGAAGGCGGACCTCGTACCGCCCGACATGAAGAACTTGGGCTCGCGCAAGGCCATCAACGCAATCAGCGGGCGCCTGTCGGCGCACAACCTGGCGATCGCCGAGGTGGTTCGCGAGGTTGCCGAGGAGCTTGGCAAAACATCGGCTCAAGTCGCGATCGCCTGGACGCTGGTCAACCCGGCGGTAACCGCACCGGTGCTCGGGGCGCGCACGGTTGCGCAGCTTGCGGACAATCTCGGTGCGCTCGACATCGAGCTCGGCGCCGATCACCTGGCCCGGCTCAACGCGGTGAGCGAGGTCCCGCGTGTGTTCCCCATGGACATCCTCAAGTCACCCGCCGAGGGCATGATGTTCGGCAACGTGAAGGTTCGACAGCGCGGCTGAGCGTCATCGACAACGCAACCCGGCGGCGGCTCGCACGCGCGATCGGCGCACGCTCTCATTTTTTGGCGGCATTGAATGAGCGAATGAGCTCGGTAAAGCCGGGACCGTGCCCTTCAGTGTGGTGCAGTTCCCAGGCATTACCGGCGGCGAGACTCATTCCATCCGTCTGCATCAAGAGCCTTTTGATGGCACGATTCGAGCGCCGGCTGGTCGCGAGGATATCGGCGCACAGGGTCTCGACTTGGGCGTCGAGTTCGGCTTCGGGTACCGCAAAATTGGCGAGGCCCATTTGCGCCGCCTCTACTCCCGAACAAGCCCTGGCTGTAAACATCATCTGTTTGGCTTTTGCCATGCCCACCCGTCGAGGCAGGCGTTGAGTCAATCCCCAGATCGGCACGAGATCGAACTTCGAATGCGTGTCCGCGAACTTGGCATTTTCCGCTGCGACAATGATGTCTGCGGCCAGTACCAGCTCGAGCCCGCCCGTGTAGCAGTGGCCGCGGACACTGGCAACGACCGGGAAGGGTAGGGTAGCGAGGCGCTCGACGACACCATTCTCCAATCGTTCCGCCTTGCCAGCTTCCGCTCCCGAGGCGAGCCCCTCCAGATCATGTCCCGCACAAAAGCTGCGCCCGGCGCCGCTCAGCAACAAACATCCAACCTCCTGGCTCTCGAGCTGATCCAGATGCGCTGCTATTTCTTCGAATGTCGACAGGCTGAGGGCATTGAGCTTCTCCGGCCTGTTGAGCGTCAGGCGGCACAAACCATTTTCCAGTGCGCAGAGAACTGATCCGTTCGTCTTCATGATACGAACCTCTCGAGATAGTCGATTAGCTCGGACATATTTTCCTTCTCCCATAGATTCAGGAACGCCGTCATGATCAAGAGCTGCGCACGAGCGCGCTCATTGTTTGCAATGCGCGAATCCAGGCGGCTGCCCGCAGCCGCCAGATCGGGGATTTTCAGAAGGGTGAGAGGCGCATCCAGCATCCAGTTCAGTCCCATCATGGCGACGTAAATGGTCAGATGTCGCTTGAGCACTTTGAGGTCGAGCGCCGCGCCGCCACGCTGCTTGAATTCGGCGATGAACAAAGTCAGCAAATCATCCAGATGGTCATTCCAGATGGCGATTTCAGCCCCGCTCAAGCACCCCCAGATCGCCATGGCCACGTTCATCTGACACACATTCCCCCAGTCCATCAGGCCGCACTCGACGTGGCTCTGGCCATTACGCCAGAACCAAGCGTTGTCGACATGAGCGTTCCAGTGACAGAGAGCAATCATGTCAAGCTCGCTCTGCAGGACTTCATTGCCAATTTCCCCCAACGCCTGAAAGCGCGGGGCTTCTACCGCGAGCCGGGCGAGGAATTTGCCGGAGCGGACATTCTCCGGCAGCAACTGTGGATACCGCTCAGCAAATTCTGCGTACGCGGCGACCCGCTTGCTGATCTGCGCCGGCGTAGCCGGGGCACGATTGCTTACCACGAGCTTGGCAGGGTCAAAGGGAAAATAATTCTCCACGGTATCCGGCAACACTCCGGCCTTGTGCGTCCCGGCCAGACGGGCCAATGCGCTCATGAGGGCCCGGTAATGCCCGAGCGGATCAGGCATCCGATAGTCGAGACATTTCGGGTAATGACGCTCGATACCCTCAGTCCCAAAGCGAATGCGCTGAGTGATCAGAATGCCCGTACCGGTTTCGTGATGGTAATCGGAGAAGTAGCAGACCGGCACGGCGATAGGGAATTCGGGGCTGCGGGACAGCAAGGCAAACAGGACTTCCAATTCCATCTGGGTTTTCGCCTGATCTCGGCGCTCATCGGAAAAATCACGGGAAAACTTCACGAACAAATCGGTGTGCAAGCCCGGTGAAGGTTGCGCGTATTCCACGCAAAGCAGCAGCTTGCGACCCGTACTGCCACCCGATATCTCCTCGAGCTGCGTAATGCGAGTGACGCGGTTATCTTCCGAAAGAGAGCCGGTGGCGCGGAAAGCTTGTGTCAGGAAGGCCTCCCCACCCGACCTCAAGGATTCACTGTGGGCCGGAATTTCCAGTCCCAAGGAGTCGCCACGGATCCAATCTATGCGGGCCAAAGCCTTTCCCTGAAGAACTGATACTTGTCTCGAGGTGAAGCAGGTATCTGAAGTGAAATCGGTATGTGAAATAATACCCCGCAGACAGCGGAGGCGCGAAAGCAAATAGAAGCGAGAAAAACAATCGCGTGCCTGGAAGGTGTTGGAGGACGCGGCGAGGGGATTGAAGCTGATCTAGAGGCTACGATGGCGAACTTTGGATGGCACTCGACCAGCGACGAGGTGCTGCACGGGACCGACCTCCGCGGCAAGCGCGCGCTGGTCACAGGCGTGTCGGCCGGGCTGGGCGTCGAGACCGCCCGCGCGCTCGCCGCGCATGGCGCCGAAGTGATCGGCACGGCGCGCGATCTGGAGAAGGCGCGTGCTGCGACGGGTGCCATAAGCGATGCCTATGGCGACCGCTTCTCGCTCATCAAACTGGACCTGGCTAGTCTCGCCAGCGTCGCGGCCGCGGCCGACGCCCTTCGGGCTGCCGGCAAGCCTCTCGATCTCGTCATCGCCAATGCCGGCGTGATGGCCACGCCCTTCAGCCGCACAGCCGACGGCTTCGAGACGCAATTCGGCACCAATCATCTGGGCCATTTCCTGCTGGTGAACCGGCTGGCCGATTGCATCGCTTCCGGCGGACGCGTCGTCTGCGTGTCCTCGGTCGGGCACCAGTTCGCCGACCTGGACCTGAACGATCCGAATTTCGAGCATCGGCCGTATGATCCCATCGATGCCTATGGCGGTGCCAAGACCGCCGTGAATCTGTTCGTCGTGGAATTCGACCGCCGGCATAAGGCGCGCGGCGTTCGCGCGGCGGCGGTGCATCCCGGCGGCATTCTCACCGAGCTTGCCCGCCACATGACGCCGGAGCTGATCAAAAACATGATCGCCCTGGTCACGGCGGAGACCGATACCTCATCGGCGCAGCGGGGGTATAAGTCCGTTCCTCAGGGTGCCGCCACCACGCTGTGGGCGGCGGTGACCGCCCCGGCCGATCTCGTGGGCGGGCGCTATTGCGAGGATTGCGCCGTGGCCAAGGTTGCCGCGAAGGGAAGCGGGGTGCGCCCCTATTCCGTCGATCCGCAGCGGGCCAAGTCGCTCTGGGCGAAGAGCGAGAAGCTGGTGGGAAGGAAGGAGGAGCAGCGACGGCGATGACAGCTACCGACACCGTGCTCGAGCGTCAGGCGCTTGCGTGGATGGACGATCCTTACGGCGCACTCGGGTCTTGCAACACGCGGATGCACTCGGTGCCGCGTGAGGAGGCGGAGGCCCTGCAACTCACCGGGATCAATCTCCGGCTGGAGCAGCGGCGCGCGGAAATCTCGGTGCTCGCGAAGCTCGCGGAAGCACAGAACATCAGCCGAATCAGCCGGCTCGAGGAGGCCGCAGCGCTTTTTTTCACGCACGACATGTATAAAAGTTATCCCGTCTCGCTGCTGGCCAAGTCGCGCTTCGATCAGCTCACCAAGTGGCTCGATCGGCTGACACCTTATGATCTCTCCGGCCTCGCCGTGGGGGATTGTCGATCCATTGACGAATGGATCGACAGGCTCCGGGAGCAGACGCCGCTGGATGTGGCGACCTCCTCAGGCACGAGCGGCACCATGTCCTTCATCCCCAAGGCCAAGCGCGATTACCGCACCTCAGTCACGGGGCTTCGCGTTCAGCTGACGCAGCGCTTTGGAGACACGGGGTCGCGGCCCGACTGCGATGAGCCCATTCATGTGCTCACGCCCTTCTACCGCGACGGCTACAGCAACACGGCCCGGCTGCCGGTCTATTTCCTCGACATTTTCTGCAAAGGAGACCCAGCGCGACTGCACACCGCGCTGCCGTTCAAGGCGAGCGCGGATCTGATCTGGCTGGCCGCGCGGCTGCGCGCCGCTCAGGCAAAGGGCGATGCGAGTCGCATCGACGTGCCCGAAACACTCCTCGCCCGCCGGGCCGAGTGGGAGCGGACGGTCGCGGAGACCCCCGCGCGACAGGTCGCCTTCATCCGTGAGCTGGTGCCTGAACTGCGCGGGCAGCGCGTCTTCGCGCTCGGCCTCACCAATCTGTTCTACGAGATCGCTCGCTCAGGCCTCAAGGAGGGTGTGCGCGCCGAGTTCGCACCCAATTCAGTGGCAATGGCCGGCGGCGGCGGCAAGGGCGTCGTTTTGCCCGACGACGTCGATGAGGTGATCCGCGCCTTCTTCGGCGTCGAGCTGCGCGGGGCCTATGGCATGTCGGAGCAGAATTTTTATCTCGTCACCTGCGAGCAAGAGCGGCTGCATATTCCTCCCTGGGTGACGGTTCTGTTGCTGGATCCCGACAGTGGCCAGCCGCTGCCGCGTGCGGGCGTACAGACGGGGCGAGCCTCGTTCTTCGACCTCACCCAGGACGGGCACTGGGGCGGTATCGTCTCCGGCGACCGCATCACCGTCGATTACCGCCCGTGTCCCTGCGGCCGCACGACGCTGTGCATGGACAAGAAGATTCAGCGGTTCAGCGAGATCACCGGCGATGAGGACAAGCTCACCTGCGCCGCCGCGCCGAGTGCGCAGGCGGAGGCGCTGGAGCTGCTGACCTCGATTTGAGCGAGCACGCTGTGGCATAGGGGCAGAGATCACTTAAAATAGCGGTCATGAAGGCGAGGGGCGCCGGCGCGGCAGTTGATGCAAGCGGCGATTCGAAATGATCGTGACCATCCGCATTCTGATATTGCTGCTGATCGTGCTTGCCGCGGTGGCCGTGGTCGCCACGCGGCTCAAGATCCCTTCAGCCATTCTGCTGGTGATCACGGGTGTCGCATTGGCGCTGCTTCCGGGACTGCCGGCAGTAAAAATCGCGCCGGACGTCGTGCTGCTGTTGGTTTTGCCGCCCGTGATTTATTCATCGGCCGTAGCGATGAGCTGGCGCGAGTTTCGCTTCAATCTGCGCCCGATCTCGTTGCTCGCGGTAGGCTGCGTCGTGTTCACGACTGTCGCAGTCGCTGCGGCAAGCCACTGGCTGTTGGGCCTCTCCTGGCAAGTGGGCTTCGTGCTCGGGGCGATCGTCTCTCCGCCGGATGCCGTGGCGCCCCTCTCCATCGCTCGCCGCATGTGTCTACCCAGGCGAATCATCGTGATTCTCGAAGGAGAGGGACTCGCGAATGATGCGACCGCGCTGATCCTGTACCGATTCGCCGTGGCGGCGGCGGTCGGCGGAGTATTCTCGATCGGACACGCGGTGGGTACCTTCGCCACCATTGTGATCGGCGAGGTCCTGTGGGGCGTTGCCACCGGCTGGTTGATGCTGCGTTTGCGCCGCTGGGTCCGCGACCCGCGCATCGAAATCCTACTCTCCGTGCTGACGCCGTTCATGGCCTACTGGCCACCGCAGCACCTGGGCGGCTCCGGCGTGCTGGCCACCGTCACCACGGGACTGTATATCAGCTGGAACGGGCTCCGGCTGATCAGCGCCCCGACGAGACTGCAGGGTATCTTCTTCTGGGATTTTTTCATGTACGTGATCGAGGGCATGGTGTTCCTGCTCACGGGTCTTCAGGCGCGTACGTTGGCTGCCGGCGTTAAAAGCTATCCCGTCACGGAACTGATCGTCTCCGCCGCCGTCGTCAGCGCGGTCGTCATCGCGACTCGATTCATATGGATGTACCCCGCAACCTATCTTCCGCGCTGGCTCATCCCCGCCATCGCTCGCAGGGATCCGGCGCCGCCTTGGCAGTGGCCGTTCGTGCTCGCCTACACCGGTGTTCGTGGAATCGTCTCTCTCGCGGCTGCGCTTGCCATCCCACTTTCGACCGATGATGGCACACCGTTCCCGCATCGCGATCTGGTCCTTCTGCTCACGTTCGTCATCGTGCTGGTGACACTGGTGGGTCAAGGTCTCACGCTGCCGTGGGTCATCCAAAGAGTCGGGCTCGCCAATGCCGGCCGCCGCGAGCGCATGGAGAGAAAAGCTGCGGAATTCGCGGCTCGCCGCCGGGCAATCGAGTCCGTCATCGATCGTCTCGATCGGCTGGTGGCTGAACACGAGATACCCGAGGAAGTCTATACGCGTCTGCGTGCGCATCACCTCGACCATCTGAGTCAGATTGAACTGCGTAGCCATGACGACGACGCACACAAGCAGCGTGTGAATCTTCTCGACGACATCGAAGGTCAGGTGATCTCCGAGGAGCGGGAGTTCATCAATAAGCTCTATGTCCGCGGCGAGATCAAGGACGAGGCGCGTCGGCGGATAGAGCGGGGACTCGACCTGCGCGAGGCCGAAATAGCGAGCCTGCGCGACGATGAGGCGCCCTGAGGCCCGCGAATAAGGCACGCGTTCCCGGATCGTCAGTGCGTCGTCACTCGTCGTAGAACAACAAGGTTCGCAGCTCGATGCTTTGGCGGGGCAGCGCGTCGGCGGGAGTGGTTGGATCCACGAACGCCGTGTGCGGTACGAAGCGTGCGCGCCCATCAACGGCGGAATCGAAACACTTGATGAGCATCACCTCGTGCTCGCGCATGGCGGAGGCGTAGAGCCAGCGATGCGACGCATTGAACTTCACGTAGTAGATCTCGCCCGTCCGGTCCGGATAGAGCAGATCCGTCGCCACGAGATCCTCGGCGTCGACGCTTTCTGCATCGGCGATCGCCAGCGGTGCATCTTGTATCGGTCCGCGAATCGGCCGCCAGACATTGACCACGGAAAAGCGCCGGCGCAAGAGATCGATCGCTTGATCGCCCAGGAGATCACGGACCCGCTGCGGGCCGGATTTCACGGTGTAGTCGTTGTGGACGCGCAGAACGGGCTGACGCGGACTCCAGGTGGATCGGTCGGCCGCCCCCGGGACGCGGCGACGGATCGTATGATCGAAAACGACCACGCGGGATGCACCGGTCAATTCCTCGAGCAATGAAATCGTCTCGGCGTAATAGCGGGTGCGAACCGCTTCTTGATCGTATAAATCGCTGACGCCGGTCGCAGCGCTGACGAGTTGAAACCCCTCACGTTCGAGTGAGAGAGCCGACGCGGCCGGCCGTACATCGCGGATCGTGACGGTGTAATCCCGGTGGACAGCCGTCGTGTGCGCCACACCCGGCGGCGGCTCATATTCCAGTGAGCGCGGCTTGCCGCTCATGGGCACGATGTAGCTGAGTGGAGCCTCTACGTGCGGCAATCTTCCGAAGGCTGATGCGTCCATGGACGATACTGTGCCTGCGGACACGCAGCCGGAACAAACAGAAGGCGTTGAACTCGGTTTAGTTTTTCTTTATCGAGCGGCGCGCAGCCCTCAGTTGCTGGGCGCCGTGTCTGTCTCGATCGCCGTCACTTCGACGTCCACGCGCCGATCGGGCTGCAAGCAGGCGATCAGTGCAGGCGTTCGCGCTCGGCCCGGACAGTCGTCAGGCTTGGTCACCGGATCTTCGCCGTCCACGCCGCGCGCAATCACCTTGTCTGCGGGGATACCGGTTTCGACGAGGTAAGCCTTGACCGATTCGGCGCGCCGCGTCGACAGCGCCAGATTGTATTCGTGAGATCCGATCCGGTCTGTGTGACCGGTGACGTTGATGACCCGAAAGCGGTCGCCCTGAAGCTGCGATGCAAACTCTCTGAGCGCGACCTTGCCCTCGGGCCTCACGGTGTCCTTGCCAAAGTCAAACAGCGAGTCCGCCGAGAAACTCACCCGCTTTCGAACGGGCGGCGGCGGAGGCGGCGGCGGCGGAGGCGCTACGACGGCAACCGGCGGAGGCGGCGAAACTACTTCCGGCGGAATCAGGACCGGTTCTTCTCGGCGGCCGAATTTCAATATCAGCCCCGCCGAAAAGACGTCGACGTCCCCTTTGTTGCCGAGGGCGTCATCGATTCTGTAGCGCTCCGCTTCGAGGCGCATACCCAGGAAACGGGTGAAATCGTACTGCGCTCCGGCTCCGTATTTATAGTCGCCATAGCGTCTGTGGGGCGAAGAGTCGAGCACCGCGACCGCTCCGCTTCCAGCGAAGGAATCCTTCGATCTTTCGTAGATACCGCCGGCACGCGCGAACAGGGAGAATTTGTCGCCGATGGGGAGGCTCCCCACGGCATCGAAGTTTACGCCGACGATCTTGGTGTCGCCGTGCAAGCTGCCCGCCGGCAGCGTATCGGCTCGAAAGCCGAACTGCCCCAGATCGAAAATGCCGCTTTCGAGTGCAAAGTAACGATTGAACTCGTAGCCGCCGAATGACTTGAAGGAGAACTTGTGCTCTTCATTATCGATCGAAGTGGTCGCGAAACCGTTGATCGCCAAGTCATCGGCGATCCTTGAATCGTCTATTTTCGCCCTGGACTGACCCGCGTTGAAGCCCAGGTACCAGCCGCCGTCGTCAGCGAATGCCGCGGAGCTCCAGGTGCCGGCGAGGGCCGCCAGAATCAGCATCATCCCAAAGTGTTGCGCGATTTTCATATTCTGCTCGAGGACATTGAGACGTTATGGGGCAGGCACGTTGATGACGGTGTCCACCAGCGTGACCGAGGCGTTCAGGGATATGGCTCGGCCGTCGAGCGTTACGATTGCGACATTGCCCACGGTGGAGAATGCGGCTCCTGCGAACGAGATGATCGTTCCGACCATGGTCCCGCCACCGCCTGCGTTGATGGTCGCCGCGCTGCCGACCTGCCAGTAGACGTTCTGCGCTTGAGCGCCGTTGATCAGAAGGACACTCTCGGGGGCCGCCGCACCCGGCCCTCCCACGGTGAGCGTCGTTGCCATCTGAAACACCCAGACGGCATTGGCATCGCCGCGCGCATCGAGAGTCAGGTCGCCGCCTTGGATCATGAACGAGCCGGAGGCTGCCGTGTACGTGCCGGGGACCAAGGTCTGATTGGCCAAGTTGCCGGCGCCGGGATCGGGGCCTGCCGGCTGTGCGACCAAAGCGTTGTAAGCAGTCAACGCATCGGCCCTCGCCTGCGCGGCAATCGCGGCGGTGGCTGCAGTTCCTTCATCAGGACACGCGACGGTCGGCGGCGGCGGTGATGTGTAAATCAATCCGTTGACGGTGCCAATGTCGGCGCCGGGGACCTCCGTGTACGAACAGCCCGGCGAGGTATCGTGAAACCCCGTGACTTTGGTCGATACGGCGGTCGTGCCAATGTCGCCGTTGACGACGGTCAGAATGCCCGTGTTGGTCGTTCCGGCCGAACCGCCGAAGGTTCCGAACGGCGCTATTGATGCGAGTGGGATTGCCGCGGGGGCCGAACAGTTCGAGCCGGCCGGCGCGACGGTGAAGCTCCAAGTAAAGTCGACGAGCATCGTGTTGGCAGGAACCGCCAAGTCCTTCACGCCGTTCGCGCCACCGTCAATCGTCGCCGTGTAAGTCACTCCTGCGGTTAGGGGTGCCTGCGGAATGAATGTCGCGATATGTCCCGTGGCAGCGTCGAGGGATACGGATGCCGCGGTGACCGGCGTGGAAGCGGGCGCGGGGCCCGTGACGATGAACGTCGTGGGCGTCACCGTGGTTGGATCCATGCGCGATCCGGAAGGCATCGTGAAGGTCGCATTGATGGCCGACGCCGGACACACGCCGGTCGCGTTCGCAGCAGGGTTGGTGGAAAGCACCGATACATTGGCTGCAGCGGCGGGGGCCGCCGCAGTGAAGGTCCATACGTAGTCACTGGCCGCGGGCGGCGCCGCCTGATTGCCGGCGAGCGCGTTGCCCGCGACATCGGTAATCGCCGTCGTCAGCGTCACAGTGTAGGTGTCTCCCACGGTGAAATCGGCGGACGGCGTAAACACCGCGGTTCTCGAGTTCACCGAGTAGCTCACGGTTCCGGTTGGGGCGACGCACGGGGACGGGGCTGTGCAGGTCACCGTGAAGCTGGTCTGCGAGAGCGTTGCCGGCGCCAGGGCCTTGGAGAAGATCGCGGCAATGGCGGAGTTGCCGGGCACGGCCAGCGTGGGCCCTGGAGTGGTTGTTACCGGGGTGGTCAACAGGACTCGCGGGCGAGTCAGGTCCGGGGGTGCCGTTGCCGCCACCGTCGTGAATTTCCATGCAAAAGGCGCGGCCATCGCCACGCCGCTGGCTTGACTCGTGGCGCCGCCTATCGTCGCGGTATATGGCGTGGATGGCGCCAAAATGGTGCCCGGCGTCAGCGTAAACGCGGCGATCGTGTGGGTGGCGTCGAGACTCACCACGCCCGTCGCATTGTCGCACGGGGCTGCGCAGGTCAGCGTGAAACTCGCCGTGCCCGTGATCGGGGAGACCGGCTCATTCAGTGTCGCGGATATGGAAGCGGTGGTGACGAGCACGCCGACCGCGCCGTTCGTCGGCGTCTCGGCGATCACCAAGGGTACGAGCGCAGCAGTTGCAACGCTGCCGAAGATTTGATCTTGGCCGCAGCCTGCTGCCAGCACGCACAGCGCTGCTGCCATGATCAGTCTTTGGTATCGGGGACGTCTCTCGATGATGTTCATGCACATCCCCATCCTGGGAGTTAAGTATTGTTCAGACCCGGCTGAAACGACGTGGCATCTGTCTGACGGTACCCGCACGTAGCTGCAGTCGGGCGCGAGTCTGCGGTGTTGCTCAAAAGGATGTCTGTACGCTCGGCAACATAGGAGAGAGAACTCGCTATGTGCGTTACTGAACGGAGTTCCCCGTCACACTTCACGCGAAGCGGAAGGGGGAAACGGTTCTCGGAGTCGCCCCGGCTTAACTAGGGAAGGAGAATGATCGAACTATACTCGATGAGAAAATGCGCGAGGCCCTTGAGTTGGGGGCCGAGCTTCGCCTTCACCATGTAGCCGGCAATGTTCTTTTCATAGGCGCGGGCGCGATCGGCATCGGAGCCCGAGGTGCTGAGGACGAATACCAGGGTCGCGCGCAACGCTTCGTCGGCGCGCAGTGCGTGCAGGAACTCAAAGCCGTTCATGCGCGGCATGTTGAGGTCCAGGAATGCCACGTAGGGCTTGGCGATGCGGCGAACGGCATGCTGTGCGCGCAGGATTTGCAATGCGACGTGGCCGTCTTCCGCGAGGACAATGGGGCAAAGAAATTCGTGTTTGCGCAAGCCTCGGACCACGGCTTCCGCGGCGACATCGTCATCGTCGATGAGCAGGATGCTGAAGGGCTGGGAAGCCGTCATGAGCTCACGGCAGCATCTGTGCGGGTTTGCGGTATTGAAAGCGAGGCCACCATACATGGAACGCGGTGCCGCGCACGCCGGTTTTGGAATCGAGCTTGATCCAGCCGCCATGCGCCTCGACGAGGCGCTTGCTCAAGGCGAGGCCAATGCCGGAATGGTCGCGGGTCTCGGTCGCGAGGGTCTGAAATATGCGAAATACGCGCTCCTGCGACGCCAATGGAATCCCGGGACCATCGTCCGTAACCGTGAACACGCAGTAACGTCCAACATCCGCAACTGCGATGGTGATGCGTCCGGTGGGGAGGTCGTGATGCTTGATGGCATTGTTGATGAGATTGCGCAGCACGCTCTCGAGCGGGGCCTTATTGGTGACGAAGGGCCGCGCCTTGATCTGCAGCGACACGCTGAAGCCGGGAGGCCGCGGCAATAATTCAAGGATCCCGGCGAGCAGATCCTCCAGATCCACGTGCACCGCATCGGTGAACGCAGTACCGGCGCGGGCGTAGGCGAGCAGGTCGTCGATGACCATTTCAAGGCGGTGGATCCGGTCGCGTATACGGCCCAGGTTGCGCGAGACTTCCTGGGGCTCGGCACCGCCGAGATCCTCGACTATCCATTCGACCAAGTCGGATATCCCGCGCAGCGGGGATTTCAGGTCGTGGGAGACCGCGTAGGTGAATTCCTCCAGATTGGCGTTGGCCTGCCGCAGCTCGAGTTGCATGGCCTTGCGTCGGGTAATGTCGGTAACGGCCGCGAGCACCAGCCCGTCTTCGTCGCCCGGCACCGGACTCAGCTCTATCTCCACTGGGAACTCCGAGCCATCCTTGCGTCGCGCCGTCAAGTCCCGGCCGGCCCCCATTTGCCGCATCGAGGGTGCGGCGGCGAAGTGTCGTCGGTGCGCTTCGTGACCGCCGCGGAAACGCTCCGGCAGCAGTATTTCCAGGGAGTTGCCGAGCAGTTCCGTGCGCGTATAACCGAACATCGATTCGGCTTGCGGATTGACGACGACAATGGAGCCTTGCACATCGATCATGACCATCCCGCAAGGAGCCGCCTCGACGATTCTTTGCATGAGCTCTTCGGCACTCTCGCGCGACACTCGCGGATCTTGCGGAGCGCGACGATCCGGCGGCACCACGGTGCGTAAGGCGTTCGATGACTTGTTGCGCGGATCCATGCGAGTGCGGAAAAGGGTACGCCGTGTGCTATGCGCACGCAATTTTTCGTTGCGATCCTATGTGCGGTAACACACACAGGGGGATCGAGAATTAGTGAAGCATGCAGGCTTATGTGCGTCAGGGCACGGTAGCGGCTCGAATGTTTGCCGTACTATTTATCGCAGTGATCGGTCAGGCCTAAGGAAGGGAACGCAATTTTGTGAATGCCGCAGGTTCATTGCCCCCGATTAAAATCCTGGTGGTGGACGATCACGGCATCGTGCGCGAGGCGCTCGCGATACTGATCGAGCGCCAGAACGGCATGACGGTCGTGGGGTCGGTGGCCAACGGTGCCGATGCGGTGAGTGCAGCGCTGAGTCTCAAGCCGGACTTGATACTCATGGACCTGGTGCTGCGAGATATGAACGGCCTCGATGCGACGCGGCGCATTCTCACGCTGCGGCCGATGAGTCGTATCATCGTGCTCTCGGCCTGCCGGACCACCGAACACGTATATCGGGCGCTGCGTGCCGGCGCCCGAGGCTACGTGGTCAAGGATGCGCTCGGCGCGGAACTGCTGAAGGCGATTTCGACGGTCATGTCGGGCGAGAGATTTCTGAGCCCGGGAATCACGCCGCTGTTCGTGGACCACCTGTTGAGCGGCGCACTTACCAAGAGTCCCATGGAATCGCTCAGTGCGCGCGAGCGCCAGGTATTGCAGCGGATAGTCGCCGGTGCGTCGAGCGCTGACATTGCTGCGCACCTTAGCCTGTCGCGCAAGACCGTGGATACCTACCGCGGCCGACTGATGACCAAGCTGGGCGTCGCCAATCGTTCGGCGTTGATCAGGCTCGCCGTCGAACATGAGCTGATGGCGCTGTGAATAGCGTCTCATTATTCAGCGGTTTATGGCAAATCGCGGATGCCTGGCCACTACAAATACTGTCACTTTCTCCCTACATCGAGACGGTTCCCATTTGCGCTAACGTCGTTCCAGCACCGTCGCTTGACATACGTAGGACTTCGCAATGGAAAGCAAACTGAAGGTTCGGTACGTAGAGAGGCGGGCAGCGAGCTCGATGGCGAAGGAGACCCCGGGAAGCGAGCTATCGCTACCCCTGGAGGCACGTTTGATCGCGGCCGTGAGAGGGCGCGAACTTCACGTGCACTTCCAGCCGCAATATGAAGTCGAATGCGGCGAGGGCTCCGGCGTCGAGGCATTGGCACGCTGGACTGCGCGGGACGGCGAGGAGATATCGCCGACGGTATTCATTCCCATGGCGGAACGAATTGCGCTGATCTGTTCGCTCGGCGCCTGGGTGCTGGGAGACGCCTGCGAGACGGTGGCACGATGGGGAAGCTGGGGCGGGCGAGAGCCTACGTTGAGCGTGAATGTCTCGACGCACCAGATCAACGAGCGTTTCGCCGATGTCATCGACCGCACCCTCAAAAGCACGGGTTTGCCGCCCGCGCAGCTCGAGCTCGAGATCACCGAGAGCGCGCTGATCGGCGACGCCGAGCTTGCCATCGCGTGTTGCGAAGAGTGGCGGGCTCTCGGCGTGCGTATCGCCGTGGACGATTTCGGCACCGGTTACTCGAGCCTCAGCTACCTGGCTCGCTTGCCGGTGGATCGGCTGAAACTCGACAAGTCATTTGCCCAGCGTATGACATTCGAGAAAAAAACCGCGGCGATCGTGCGCTCGGTATTGGCACTGGGCAAGGAGATGGGCGTTGGGGTGCTGGTGGAAGGGGTCGAAACGGAACAGCAGTTCGCTTTACTCGAGCGCATGGGATGCCAACAGGTGCAGGGCTACTTGCTGGCGAAGCCGGTGCCCGCGGTGGAGGCGCGGGCACTCTTGATGATTCCCTGGGGCACACGTTTGGCCTCGATATCTCGCCCAAAACACGCTATCGCCAGGGGGCTGCATGCCGCTTGAACGCCACGTCGACGAGCCGGAGAGCACGGACTTGGCCGACACGATTCTGATGCGGCGCCTGCAGAGTGCCCAGCCTTGCCGGGTCTTGGTGGTGGACGACGATGAATTGGTGAGGTCACGCCTGGCGAACCTTTTGTGGACGTCCGAGTTCGAGGTGGAAGTGGCGGCGTCCGGCGAAGAGGCGCTGCAAATCATGAACCTGCGGCCTTGTCAGGTGTTACTCACCGATTGGCAGATGCCGGACATGGATGGGCTGGCGCTCTGCCGCACCGTGCGCGCCGATCAGCGCGAGAGCTACGTATACGTCCTGATGCTCACAGTTCGCGCCAACCCGAAGGATCTACTGGAAGGCTTGGCCGCCGGAGCAGACGACTATGTCGTCAAGGGTGGCTCGGTCGATGAGTTGCTGGCTCGATTGGAGGTGGCGCGACGCATCACCCACGTTGAGCACTCGTTGCGCGCCAGCAATCGCGAGAACTGGAAGCTCTCCGTGACCGATCCCCTGACGGGGACGAACAATTTGAGGTATTTGATGAAGCATCTGCCACGGGAATTGCTGCGTTCGCGCCGCTACGGTCATCCGCTCGCGGTGCTCAGCTGCGACATTGACGGCTTCAAGCAAATCAACGACCGCTTCGGACACGAGGCGGGAGATCAGCTCCTGCAAGGATTCGTGACGCGCACCCAGGGGTGCCTGCGAAGCTCGTGCGACTGGCTGGCGCGCGTCGGCGGGGATGAATTCATGATCGTGCTGCCGGAAACGCGGGCGCTCGGCGCCAATCGGGTGGCGCATAAACTGCGCCAAGCCTATGTGCAATCGCCGATGACCACACATGCCGGCCTGATCCGCTTCACGGCCAGCGTAGGAGTGACCGCGGTTGAGGCGGCGCACGAGATCGAGAGTGTGTCGAAGATAGAGCAATTATTGCGCGCCGCGGACCGCGGGCTCTATGCCAGCAAGAGTCTCGGTGGCAATCGAGTCAGCGCCGCCACGGTGGCCAAGCAGTCCTCGATAAATGTCGATTCGGGCAATGGTGTGAAAAGTGAAACTCACTAGCCGGGCAGGACCCCCCGCCCGCAACTTGCCGATGCCGGATGATGGCTTGGAGGAGCTGCGCGCGAGATTTTTCGAACGCTCGCAAGACGAGCGGCAGCGATTCCTCGATCTCAGTGCGGCGCTGGCGGAGGGCCAGTTGGACCGCGCCGCCGTGTTGGATGAGCTGCGGAGCCGTGCACATCGCCTGAGCGGCACCGCATCGATTTTGGACCTGCGCGGAGTGGCCGCATTGGCCCACGCGTTGGAGTTGGCGGTGGAAGGAATGGCGGCCGCCGATCGGGCGCTGGTGCCGCGGGCGGAAAATTCGGATCGGGTCATCTGCGCAACCTTGCAGGCCCTGATCCAAGTGATCGATAGTCTGGGCAAGCCATCGCGCAAGCCGCTGTTCCATGGGCGCATAGCGATTCCGCGTCGAGCGCGAAGAATCCTGACCAGCTGACGGTCGAGCGCGGCGCGTCAATGTACGCGAACGCACATACGCCGCGGCGCTACGCGTATAAGGTGCGCCGAGTATCCTACGGAGAGGACCATGAAGGTCGAGCGCCTGCGCACCACCGCCGCGTCGAAGAAGGTGCCCACAGGCATTGCGGGTTTCGATGAAATCACGGGCGGCGGTCTCCCGCGCGGCCGGACGGCGCTCATCCAGGGCGGTCCCGGCTCCGGCAAGACTATTTTCGGCCTGCAGTTCCTGATCAACGGCGCCCGGCATTTCAAAGCGCCCGGCATCTTCGTCGCCTTCGAGGAGACTTCACAGCGCATCCTGGCCAATGCCGAGACCTTCGAATGGGGGCTGCCTCAATTGCTGCGTGAACAATTGTTGTTCGTCGACGCACAGCCGCAGCCGGACCTTGCGCAGTCAGGGGATTTCGATCTGTGCGGCATGCTCGCGGGGCTCGAGGCGCAGGTGGCCGCACAAAAGACTCGACGCATCGTGTTCGACGCCTTGGATATCGTGTTGGCCTTGCTGCCGGATGTCTCGGCGCGGCGGCGGGAAATATATCGTCTGCATGATTGGCTGCTAAAACGCGCGCTGACTTGCGTGATGACCCTGAAGGCGGCGCCGGACGAGCCGAGTTCGGTCACCCAGCAGCCCTACGGCTTCATGCAGTACATGGTGGATTGCTCGATCATCTTGAATCACAGCGTCGTGCTCGGGGTGTCGCAGCGCAATTTGCGGGTGCAGAAATATCGCGGCTCGCAGTTCGATGAAAGCGAATCGCCATTCGTAATCGGCAAGATGGGATTCGATGTGGCCATCGTGCGCACGCTGGGACGGACCGGCGCCGCGGTTACCAATGAACGCGTAACCAGCGGGGTCAAGCGGCTGGACACAATGCTGGGCGGGGGCTATTACCGCGCGGCGTGCGTGCTCATCACGGGGTTCCCCGGCACCGCCAAGACCACGTTGAGCGGTGCGTTCGCGGATGCGGCCTGCCGGCGGGGCGAGCGTACGCTCTTCGTGAGCTTCGATTCCGACGGCACCGAGGTCATCCGCAATTTGAGCTCGGTGGGCATTCTCCTCGAGCGCCATGTCAGGAGCGGCGTGCTGCGCATGGTGTCCTCCCGCAGCGTGCGCGGCAGCGCGGAGATGTGCCTGGTAAGCATCAAGGAAATCGCAAGGGCGCACGGCGCACGCTGTCTGGTGATCGATCCCGTGTCGGCGCTGTCGCAGTTCGGCAATGAAATGACCGCCTACGGCGTGGCCGAGCGCCTCCTCGATTGGTCGAAGGCCGAGCGCATTACCCTGGTGTGCACCAGCCTCGGTATTGGGATTTCGGAACGCGCCGAGGAGGATACTCTGCTGCACATGTCGGCAATGGCCGATACCTGGATACATCTGAGTTACCTGGTGCAAGCGGGGGAACGCAACCGCGGCATGTCCATCATCAAATCGCGGGGGACCGCGCACTCGAACCAGGTGCGCGAGCTCATTCTGACCGATGAGGGGGTGACCTTGGCCGATATATTCACCGCCGGAGGTGAGGTACTAATGGGTACTATGCGCTGGGAGAAGGAAAGCGCCGAACGGGTGGCAGTCGAGGTAGCGGCCGTGGCGGGCAAGCTCAAGGGGGTGACCCTGGATGCCGAGGAGGCCGAACTGGTGGTGCGCCTGAAGGCGGTGCAGACCGAGCTCCTCGCCAAGCAGCTCGAGAAAACACTGCTCGCGCGCAGCACGGCGAGCCGCAAAGCGGAGGTGCTGCGCGGCAGCGCGCGCGTGCGCGAGTTACGCAAGGGCGACGCGGCGGCGCCGAAGCGCAAGAGGCCGCCATGACATCGGGTGCGGCGTTTAAATTCCAGCTGTATGTAGCGGCGGACTCGCAAAATTCGACGCAGGCAACGGCGAACCTCCGGGCGCTCTGCCGGCAATACTTGCCGGGCCGGCATGAAATAGAAATCGTCGATGTGTTTCTCGAGCCGCAGCGTGCCCTGGCCGAGGATATTCGCATGACGCCGACATTACTGAAGGTATCGCCGCGCCCGTCACGCAGGATCATCGGCACCTTGAGCCAGACGCAGCGGGTGCTCGATACGTTGGGGCTGACTGCCGGGACGCCATGACCGAAAAAAAGCCGCCAGGCGAGGAACCGGGCGGCGCGGCGCCGCCGGGCGGGGCTTTGGAGTCGATCGGGACCGGCGAGGCGGCCGGGGAAATTTCGATGCTGATCCGCGCGCTGCGCAGCGCGGATATGCGGCTGCAGGAATTGACGGCGGGCGAAGTCGACTCGGTAACGGACCGCGAAGGTCACGCGTATCTGTTGCAGCCGGCGCAGGACCGATGGCGTGAGAGCGAGGCGGCGAAGCACCGCGCCGGCGCCGAGACACTGCTGCGTTTCGCGGCGGCGATGGATGCTACTTCCGACGCCATATATCTGGTAGATCGGTCGACCATGTGCTTCATCTACGCGAATCAGGCGGCCTGCCGCAGCCAAGCGCAGACGCGTGCGGAGCTGTTGGCGCTTTCGCCTGCGCAGGTGTTCGCCATGCCGCCCGCGGACCTCGAGCGAGTCTACGATGCGTTGATCGCCGGAGACGTAGAGCCCAAGCCCGAGGAGGTGCTCGCACGCGGCCGCGACGATGCCGACACCTGGACGGAATTGCGGCGCCATGCGCAATGCTGCGGCGAGCGTTGGACCATCGTTACCCTGGTGCGCGACATCACCGCGCGGAAGAAGGCGGAAACTCGCATCATCCACTTGAACAGGGTGTATGCCGTGTTGGGCGGCATCAATGCGCTCATCGTCCGAGTGCGCAGCCGCGATGAGCTCTTTACGGAGGCCTGCCGTATCGCCACGGAGCAGGGCGGCTTCCCGATGATTTGGATCGGCATGGTGGATCGCGTGGCGATGAAGATTGTGCCGATGGCTTGGGTGGGCATGAGCAAGGAGAAGTTGGAGTTTGTGCGAGAGAAATTGTCGCTGCACCCAGGCTCTCCCTTCGGCGACACTTTGACGGCACGCGCGGTACGCGAGGGACGAGCGGTCTGGGCCAACGACTTGGACCTCACCAACGTCGCGTTCCGCGATCACCTGGTGGGGAAAGGAATCCGCTCCATGGCGGCGTTTCCGTTGTTGATCGCGGCAGAAGTAGTCGGGGTGGTTGCGCTATACGCCGCGGAAACCCAATTCTTTCACGTCGGCGAATTGAAATTGCTGACCCAATTAACCGGCGATATCGCCTTGGCCATCGATCACATCGAGAAGCAGGAGAGGCTGGACTATATCGCCTACTACGATGTGCTCACCGGGCTCGCCAATCGCAGTTTGTTCCTGGAGCGTACGGATCAATACATCCGCGGCGCCGGGGCCGGACGGCGCAAGCTCGCGTTATTTTTGATCGATCTGGAACGATTCAAAAATATCAACGACAGCTTGGGGCGGCCCGCGGGAGATGCGCTGCTGCGGCAGGTGGCCGAGTGGCTGATCGGACATGTGGGAGATGCGAATCTCTTGGCGCGCATCGGCGCAGACCATTTTGGGGTGGTGTTGCCGGACATCGAGCGCCTCGAGGGAGTGGGGCGGGTGCTGGAGAAGACTCTGCAGGCCTTTCTTGGCCACGAGTTCATGGTCGCCGATGGCGTGCTGCGGATTTCGGCCAAAGTGGGTGTGGCCTTGTATCCCGACGACGGGACAGACGCGGACACTCTGTTCAGGCATGCAGAGTCCGCGCTGAAGGGCGCGAAGAGCAGCGGTGCGCGCTATCTGTGCTACACGCAGGAGATGACGGTCTCGATGGTGCGGCTGTCATTGGAGAATCGATTGCGGCAGGCCCTGGAGCGCGGCGAGTTCGTGCTGCACTATCAGCCCAAGGTGAACATGCTGAGCGGAGTGTTGACCGGGGCCGAGGCGCTGCTGCGCTGGAATGATCCTTTGAGCGGATTGGTGCCGCCGAATCGATTCATCTCGATCTTGGAGGAAACCGGACTGATTCACGAGGTGGGCCGGTGGGCGCTGCATGAGGCAGTCGCGGCCTATCGGCGCTGGCGCGAGATGGGGCTGCGCGTCGTGCGAATCTCGGTGAACGTCTCTCCGCAGCAACTGCGCAACCGCGATTTCGTGTCGGAAATCGAGCGGGCCCTGGGCGATGATCCGATGGCAGCGGCCGGGTTGGAATTGGAAATCACCGAGAGCGTCATCATGGAAGATGTGAGATTCAGCATCGCCAGTTTGCGGGCGATTCGTGCGCTGGGAGTGGGCATCGCCATCGACGACTTCGGCACTGGTTTCTCGTCTTTGAGCTATTTGGCGCGGCTGCCGGTGCACACCTTGAAAATAGATCGCTCCTTCATCATCGACATGACGTTGAGCTCGGAGGGTCTCGCCTTGGTGTCGACCATCGTCAATCTTGCGCATTCCCTCAAGCTCAATGCGGTGGCGGAGGGAGTCGAAACCGAGGAGCAATTCCGGCTGCTACGGGTGCTCAACTGTGATGAAATGCAGGGTTACCTGTTCAGCAGGCCGCTGCCGCAGGAGATTTTCGAGGGCAAGTATCTCGGTGCGGTCAATGCGGGCGCTATCGGCATTGCGGACGCGTAATGCACGTTTTCAAGCGTCGCCTCGGCCGCCTGACTGAACCGCAAGTCCTGTTTCCGCTCACCGCGTTCGTATTGTTGACAGGAGTTTGGGTGATGACCTTCGGCATCGCGCGCGTAAGGCATGCGGCGGCGGAACAGGCGGCGGCAGCCTCGAGCGCCGAGCTGCTCGATACGTACGAGGCGCAGGTCGTGCGGGCCTTGGGCGATATTGATCAGACGATGCACCTGGTGAAGTTCTGGCATGAGCGCGGTTCGGGTCGACGCGGGCTCGCAGAGCTCAAAGATCATGGATTGTTGCCGTCGGATCTCTTGTTCGTGGTGAGCGTGAGCGATGCCGCGGGAATCATCGTCGAGAGCACGCGGCCGTTGCATGAGGAGAGCGTGGCCGGCCGGGATTATTTTCGGCAGCAGCTTGGCGAAGAGACGTTCTTCGTCGGGCAGGGCGCAGGCGATGCGGGCGCGCAAATACATTTCAGCCGGCGATTGAACGGTTCGGGCGGCGCCTTCGACGGCGTCGTCATCGTGGCGGTGGATGCGGCCTATTTCGTCAGCGGTTACGAGACCTCGATCTCGGGCGAGGATGGATTACTCGGATTACTGGGCGACGACGGCATGTATAGGGTCCGGCGCGTGGGGGAGGGGGTGAGCTATGGCGAGGCGGCAGACCCTGCGGTGATGATTGCGGCGTCGCAAGCAGGCGCCGCGGAGCCGGTGATGTCGAGCGGCGGCGCAGACGGCATTCGGCGCTGGGTGCGGACGCGCGGTTTGTACGGCTTTCCCGTCGTCGCCGTGGTTGGCCTGGGAGTGGATGAGCAAATGGCCGGTGCCGTGCGCGATACTCGAACCTACATCTGGCGTGCCGCGTCGGCGAGTGTTTTGATCGTGGTGCTAGCGGCGCTACTCGGTAGACTGAGCTGGCAACTGGCGCAGAGCCGCCTGCGGGAACGCGAGGCGAGTTTGGCGAATGCCGAGCGCGCGGAGTACCTGGCCTATCACGATGGGCTCACCGGATTGCCGAACCGCAGCATGTTCAGCAAATTGTTGAACCAGGGCATCAGCGAGGCACGGCGTTACGACAGAAGTTTGGCCGTGGCCTTTTTGGACTTGGATCGGTTCAAGCAAATCAACGATTCCCTGGGCCACGAGGCGGGGGACGAATTACTTCAGGAAGTGGCCGTGCGGCTGCGGGGCTGTGTCCGGGAAAGCGACACCGTCGCGCGCCTGGGGGGCGATGAGTTCGTGGTGCTGCTTCCAGAGCTGGGCCACGACGACGATGCGGCTCTCGTGGCCGAAAAGATACTGGCGGTCGTGGCGCGGCCGTTCACTCTCATGGGCCAAGAGTTTCGCGTCACGGTGAGCATCGGCATCAGCTCTTATCCCCAGGACGGGATCGATGAACAGACTCTGACCAAGAATGCCGACATTGCCATGTACCAGGCGAAGGAGGGGGGCAAGAATAACTTCCAGTTCTACGCGGCGGCGCGCAACGTGAACACGCTGGAGCGGCTCACGTTGGAAGCTAGCTTGCGCCATGCGCTGGCGCGGGAGGAGTTTCATCTCCTATATCAGGCGAAGCGGGATATCGTGAGCGGGCGGGTAACGGGCATGGAAGCGCTGCTGCGCTGGCAGCATCCGGATTTGGGCGTGGTGGTCCCGGAGCAGTTTCTCACGGTGGCGGAGGAGAGCGGATTGATCGTGCCCATCGGCCGCTGGGTGCTGAAGACGGCATGTCTGCAGAACGTGGCCTGGCAGAGGCGCGGATTGCCGCCGCTGTGCATTGCAGTGAATCTCACGGCGCGGCAGTTCTACGATGAGGCATTGATCCCGGATGTATGCGCCATCCTCGAGAGCACCGGCATGGAGCCGCAGCTTCTGGAACTCGAGTTCACGGAGGCGCTCCTCATACATCGGGTGGAGGACACGCTGCGGATTTTGACCGCGCTGAAAGCCTTACGGATTCGGATTGCCATCGACAACTTCGGGACGGGCTATTCGCTGCTGGCGACGTTGCAGAGATTTCCGCTCGACACCGTCAAGATCGATCGATCGCTGATCAAGGATATCACGGGCCCTGCGCACGAAACCGGACTTGCAAACGCGATTATCGCCATCGGCAAGAGCTTGAGCTTGACCGTGGTGGCGCAGGGTGTGGAGACGCGGGATCAGGCCGAGTATCTGCGTACGCATGCCTGCGATGAGCTGCAGGGCTTTTATTTCGAACGGCCTTTGCCTGCGGATGAGTCGACGAAGCTGCTTCTGGGGCAGGCGCCGGAGATCACCTACATGGGGGAGAGATTGGGATTGAGCGCGGTGTGAATCGCTACAGCGCGCGCACAGTGTCGTCGAGCAGAGCGGTGTCGATGTAGCCGATGGCGCCGACGTTGGCGGCAACGAATTTCTTCACATCGAGATCCGAGGCCACAGCCTTGGGCGGCTGGCCGCGGCCGGTGAAAATGATCTTCGACCAGTAGGCTTTGACCTGTGCGGGCGTTTTGCCGGTGACCTTGGCATAGAACCGATCGCGCTCGGGAGAACCGTCGCGCAGGTCGATGGGCAACGCGAGCAATCCATTGGGGAAGCGGCTCACGCGTCCAAGAAAGATATCGGCGAGTTGATCCGAGGTGAGGCTCTGGACGGCACTCTTCGCCGAGACTACCGCAACCACGTCGGCGCTGGCCCAGGCACCGCCTAAGGCCGGGCTAATCGCGAGCAGTGCGATGGCGATGCGGCTGTTGAGGATCATCCGGCGACTCAAAACACGAAATCCAGCGTGGCGCTGATCAGCGTGAGGCTACTCCCCGGGCGAAACCCGGGTTGTAAATTGGTGAGCCAGCCTTGTGAGTTCGCTCCCAGGTTCGTGTGATCCCATTGCAGCTTGAGATCGATACTGCTCGTGACGTCGAGGCGGGCACCGAGCGAGACGGTTCTCTGCGAGGCGATGGTCGCGAGCGCTGTATTGAGCTCGGCGTTGAGAGAGACAGCTACGGCTGTCTGGGAGGGTGGCAGTGCCGCGACATCGAGACCGGAAGTCCGGGTACTGGTATTGGGTCTGGTCTGTGCGTAAGTCGTGTAGGGAGTGATCCTGTTGAAGCGGCGGCCGCTGCTTACGTACCAGCCGGTGGCCTCTCCCAGCACCGAATGAGAATCGATGCGGCCCAATTCGGCCATCAAGAACCACTCGCCGGGCTCATAGGCGGCGCTAAGACCGTAGAACGTGAGGATGCGGTCGTTGACGTCGTAGAGGTCTGCAATGCCTACGCCCTGGGGGCCAAATTCGCGAAAGGCGTCGAACAGTGGATCGAAGGTGGGGAAAGTGAGATGTGCCTGACCATAGCTGAGCCGAAGGGTTGCCGCGCCACGTTGGAAGGTATCGACCAGCAAGAGTTCTTCGGTGACGTCGGAGGTGACGGTGGACTGACTGGAGCTAATCGGATAGTGATAGTGTGCGTGGCCGATCGAGGCGTCTATGGTGTTGCTTCCGTCAGCGACCGCGAGACGATAGCTGAAGTCGATGCCGTCGCTGTTCGTCACCGGCACCAGGTTGTAGAGCTCGATGGGCGGCCGCACCCAGGGGTAGGCAAATCCGATATTGCGCGAATCAGTTAGCAGAAATTCGTCGAGGTTGGTGCGCCCCACGCGCACGCCGCAGTCGGGGGTGAATTGATATTTCACATAGGCCCACTCGACGTGGGGAGAAAAACTCGAGTCGGCGTTCTGCGCGGCGATGACTTGTAGCACGGCGGATAATTGCGGGGTGATCCGCGCGCCGACTTGCGCGGCTAACAGGCTATCCACTGCGGCGCTCCAGGCACGGGTGTGGCCGGCGCCTTGGGCTTCGGCCGATGAGGCGGTGAAGTCGGCGAGCGGCTGATCGGAGTGGACCACACCAAGAGTACCGAAGCCGCCGAAGGTGAGCATCGAGGCGGCCGGCTCATCGGGAGTGCCGGCTGCAGAAATGGTTGCGACCGGGTAGAGGATGGCGCCGAGAGCATACTGAGCGAGCCTGCGACGCATGCGGTCACGGGAACTTGTGCAATCCTTGCGAGTCACGTCCCATTCGACCAGACGAGAGGGGCAGTCACAGTGCGCTGGCGAACATTAGAGCGCGTGGCACGCCGTGTTAAAGTCATGGGCCGCTCTCAGGAATCAGGAGTATGAGACGACCACTGGGCTCCCGGCCGCGAAAGCCTCCGCTCAAGAAAAAGCAGAGCCGCTCGAAGACGCGAGCACCGCGCGCGCTGCCGGCGGGAGGCCGCCGCGCCGAGTATTTGACTCCGACCGAAGTGGCCGATCGGCTACTGGTGGCGACCGTGACGGTGCGGTTGTGGGCGAACAAAGGGTTGCTGCCGTCGGTGACCACTCTCGGCGGTCATCGCCGGTTTCGTGCCGAGGATGTGGAGGCGTTCGCCGCCCACCATCAAATACGCCGGCACCGGGCGACGCGGGTGTTGATCATCGACGATGACAGGGAGTTTTCGCGCTATCTTGCGGGCGCGATTCAGTCGAGCGCGCGAGGGGTGGTGGTCGAGGTGGCCAACGATGGCTTCTCGGCGGGAGTAAAGTGCCAGGCAAGCCGTCCCGACGTGGTCACCTTGGATTTGCAAATGCCGGACATGGACGGATTCGAGGTGTGCGCGATGCTGCGCACCATGTTTGGCCGCAGCGTCCCACGCATCGTGGCATTGACGGCCTTCCCTTCCGAGAAGAATGTCCTGCGTATCCTCGCGGCCGGGGCGGATGCCTGCTTGCCCAAGGGCAGCGCCGTTGGAGAATTATTGCTAGAGATGGGACTGCCGCCCGCGAAGTGAGCTGTGCACCACGATGCCGCTGCCCCCGCAGTGCTCCGGGGACATGTTTCGCCGTCTTGCGACTTGCGTCACAGACCGCTATAATCGATATAAGCGCTAATAACGATATTGCACCCTGGGAAGCATTGCGCAAAGGAGGCGCGGGCCCGCATGCAGGTATCGAGCGATCTGCTGTTGATTCTCGAGCAGGAGCCCGAGGCCCGATCGGCGCTGTGCGCCATGGCGGAGCGCTTGGGCTGCGACCACATCGAGCCGGACGGCGTCGAGGCCCTGCAGGAGTTGCTGGCGATTCGTCGGCCGACGCTCGCGGTGCTCCCGGTGGATCGCACGGACAGCGACTGCGTGGCATTGATGAACATCCTCGCCCACGCCCATGTGCGGCCGGCTACGCTGTTGGTGGGCGAGAGCAGCGCACGGGTCATGGCGAGCATCAAGCGGGCGGCAGAGGCGCGGGGACTTGCGGTCATCGGGGTCCTGGCAAGACCGCTCGAGATCGCTCGTGTCGAGGAGCTCCTGACCCTGCGGCTGGCGGTGGCGCCGCCCATACCGCGCGCCGAGCTCGAGCAGGCACTCGGCGAGTCGGAGCTCGCACTGGTTTATCAACCGAAATTGGCCATCACCGGGAATGCAGCGAAAATCATGGGTGTCGAGGCGCTGGTGCGTTGGCAGCATCCGCGCCGCGGCTTGCTGCAGCCGCGGCAATTTCTCGGCGCAGTGGAGGACTACGGCATGATGTCGCCGCTGACAGATTTCGTGATGACCGAGGCTGTGCGGCAGGCCAGTCAGTGGCGCGCTGCGGGCATCGCGCTCGAGATCACGGTCAATTTGAGCACCGAGCTGGTGCGGGATCGCGGCTTTCCCGAGCGCCTCGCAGTGCTGTTGCAGGAGTACGATTTCCCGGCACCGCATTTCGTGCTGGATGTCACCGAGGCGGCGGATCCCGCGGGGCAGCATTTGCTGCTCGATGTATTCACGCGCCTGCGCATTCTCGGGGTGGGACTATCGCTCGATAACTTCGGCACGGGACAGTCCTCACTGACGGGACTCTATCGGATGCCGTTCTCTGAGATCAAAGTGGATCACACCCTGATCGCGGACGTCGCGCGCGAGCGCGATGCCCGAGTGATAGTCAAAGCCATCGTCAATCTGGCCCACGGGTTGGGCCTCGCCGCCTGCGCGGAGGGCGTGGAAACCGCGCAGATGCTCGATTTCGTGCGCAGCGCCGGCTTCGATTCGGCACAAGGGCGACTGTTCTGCGAGCCGGTCGCGGCAGCCGAGATTCCGAATATCGTGCGCGGGTGGCCGAGCTCGGGGCCGGCCGCGACGGACAGCTGGCGAGTCGCGAAGTCCCGCGATTTTGACGGGGCGACGACGACCATGCGGACATTGGCAAGCCGCACGGCGGACGGCTCTCCGTAATGCGCGTGGGTGCTACCGCGGCATCTTGGGCGCGGAGTACCGGGGCGAGCTTGGACGCTCTCTTGGCCGCGCGCGTATTGCCAAGATCCTGGGTTGCACGCATTTTATCGGCCTGCGAGTTGCCGAGCCACTTCGAGCGCTGCGCGCGCGATCTGGCGCCGGATTTGGCCTGGCGCGCCTACGGTGAGGCGGACCGGCCGCTGTTTGTGATTGCTCGCGCGCACCCATTCGAGAGGGACCCGATGAGAGCGCACGCGATCGACGTTTACTTCTTGGACGGCCGGGCGGTCGTCTGCCGTGCGGGAGCGTGGGCATGCGATGACTGGCGCGGCTGGCGGCGCATAGATAGAGACCATGATTGAGGCGGCGCAGACGAGCCCCGCTCGGCAGGTGCCGGCCACGGCCGAGCTGGTGCTCCAGCATATCAATCTGGTTCGACGCATCGCCAAGCAAATGGTGCGCCGCATGCCGAGCAACGTCGAGGCGGAAGACCTCATTCAGACTGGCATGGTCGGCTTGATGGAAGCAGCGAGGCGCTATGAATGCCGCCGCGATGCATCGTTCGCCACCTATGCAAAGCGGCGCATTCGCGGCGCCATGATCGATTCGTTGCGCCGTTGCGATTGGGGCACGCGCCAGCTGCGCCGCCGACTGCGCGATATCGACGATGCCAGGAAGCGCATCGAAGGCCGTACCGGAGAGGCCGCCAAGGCACGGGCCATCGCCGACGCGTTGGGCATGACGCTGCAGCGCTATTTCCGCGCGCTGCAAGCCGAGAGCCAGGCCGTGCAGATGAGCATGGAGGCGATGGCGACGAGCGCGGCGATGGGAGAGTCCCGAGAGTGGCCCGATGGTAAAGTGGGCCTGCCGGAAGCCCTGGAGCGGGCCGAGATCGTGCGCGCGGTCGCCGCTGCGGTCGCCGCGCTGCCGTCGCAGGAGCGGAGCATTTTGGCGCTCTACTACGACCGGGAATTACCCCTCCGCGATATCGGCATTCGGTTCGCGCTGAGCGAGTCGCGCATCTGCCAGATCCACAAGCGGAGCCTCGCGCGCGTACGCGCTTCATTACCCAGTTGACCGCGGGCCGCTAATGTGCGGTACCGTACATCCCATTGATTTCGAATATGGTAAACTATGCAGTGTCGCCGATGGGTTGCCGAGCGAAGGATCGCATTTTGCAAAAATGGGGCATGGAGTTGCGCCGCGTGCTGGCCAAGATGAGCTTTGCCGCCGTGGGATTGCGCCGGGTGCAGGCGTGAGCGCCAACGGCCTGAGACAGAATCATTTGCTGGCGTCCCTTCCCAACCAGGAATGGGATCGCTGGTCGCCCCTACTCGAACGCATCGAGATGCCGTTGGGTTCAGTGGTGTATGAGTCAGGGGTCACGCTGCCGTATGTCTACTTTCCGACCACGTCCATCGTGTCACTACTCTATGTGATGACAAACGGCGCGTCCGCTGAAATCGCGGTGGTCGGCAATGAAGGGATCGTCGGAATCTCACTGTTCATGGGCGGGGAATCCACTCCCAGCCGTGCCGTCGTACAAAGTGCCGGCTCGGGTTGCCGTCTCGATGCCGAGGTCATGAAGGCGGAGTTCGCGCGCGGCGGACCGGTGCTGCATTTGATGCTGCGCTACACGCAGGCCTTGATCACGCAGATGGCGCAGACGGCGGCGTGTAATCGGCATCATTCGCTGGATCAGCAACTGTGCCGTTGGCTTTTACTGAGCTTGGATCGGTTAGGGGGCGATGAGCTGGTGATGACGCAGGAACTCATTGCCAACATGCTCGGAGTGCGTCGCGAAGGAGTGACGGAAGGGGCGCTCAAGCTGCAGAAGGCGGGACTCATCCGCTACTCGCGCGGTCATATCACGGTGCTGGATCGTGCGGGATTGGAGGAGCGAGCCTGTGAGTGCTATGCGGTGGTGAAACGGGAATACGATCGATTGCTGCCAGCGGAGTTGGCCGTATAGGGCGCGAAGGCGCACCTGCCACTGGTGGCTACTGCAGCAAGATCCCGGGATACCAGCCACTCCGGGTCAAAAATGCCCAGCCCATCCGACCCGGCGTCAATGTAATCGCGCTGAAGCTGAGATTCAGAGGGGCGGCCGTGAGCTGTGTCGCAAACATCGTAAAACAGATCGATGTCTTGCGTCGATCTATCCACATGGTCCGAATTACAATCGCATTTTTCTTAATGAGTGATAGCACATTTCAACATGGAACGCCGCCGCTTCTTGAAGTCCGCCGCACTCGGCGGTGGAGGACTGGTGGCCGGTGCCATCGGCGTGAACGCGCTCACTCCGTGGGTCTGGCCCGGGCGCACGCCGCTCGAGGGCAAACCAAGCTTCTGGGCTCGAAGTCAGGCGCCCCTGAATGCGCCGCTTGGTAAGGATCTAACGCTGGATGTCGCGGTAATCGGCGGCGGACTCACAGGTCTTTCCAGCGCTTACTACATACGTAGTCTATCGCCCGAGAAGAGCGTTGCCGTACTGGAGGCCGGGGGATGCGGCAACGGGGCGTCGGGTCGAAACGGCGGCATGGTTCTCACCATGACGGCGGATCGATTCATGAATTTCAGCACCAATGCGCATCTCGATAAGGAGATCTACGATCTGACCGCCGGCAACATCGGATCGTTGGCGCAATTGAGTACCTCAGCCGGAATCGACTGCGATCTCGACATCGTGGGAACGCTTCAGGTCTGCAACTCCGAGGCGGATGCCGAAGCCGCTCGGGGCTATGTGGCTCGGGCGGCATCGCTCGGGATGCCCGTCGAGTACTGGGATGGGAAACGGCTGGCGGCCGCGATCGGCAGCGAGGTTTATTGCGGCGGCTACTTCGATCCCGCCGGGGGCCACGTAAATCCCATGAAACTCGTGCGGATGTTCAAGTGCGCGGCCGAGCGAGCGGGAGCGAGCATCTACGAGAACACGGTAGTCGAGCATATCGACGAGGGCCAAGTGCACACCCTGAGAATGCGCGATGGGCTTGTCGTCCGAGCGAAATCGCTGATACTCGCCTGCAACGCATTCGCCCCCAACCTGGGATATTTTCGCAACTCGATATTGCCGCTGCGCGAGTATGTCGGCATGACGCGGCCGTTGAGCGAGCGGGAACTCGGTGCTCTCGGATGGCACTCGCGCGCGCCGTTCAACGACAGCCGCACCGAGGTTTACTATTTCGGCGTGACCCGGGATGGGCGGGTGCACATCGGCGGAGGCGTACCGCAATACAGTTTCAACAACGCGGTTTCGACTGCCGGCGATGTCGACGTGCATCGGCAAAGACTCGGGCGCGAGTTGGTCCGGGTATTCCCGACGCTCGCAGGCGTCGAGTTCGATCTGATGTGGAGCGGGATCATCGACTGGTCGCTAAACGCGGCTCCGTCGGTGGGGCGGACAGGCAAGTACCGAAATGTTTTCTATGGCATCGGCTATAGCGGGCATGGCGTCAATCTGACCTCCGTGTTCGGCCGAATCATCGCGGATCTGGAGGCCGGACGGATCGAGCCCTGGCAGCGATTTCCCTTCGTCAATGCGGGGTTCGATTACGTGCCCAACGAGCCGTTTCGGTGGGCGGCGGTCAAGGCAGGCGTTCTTTGGTACTCGCTCACAGATCGATGATTAGCTGGCTCAGCACGTATGTTGAGATCCTTGGCTGCTAGCTTCTGTCTATTATTCGTTCTGATAGGCGAATCGGAGGGATAAGATCACTCGCACATTGCGGTTGAGATTCGGCCGCCGCGGCATCCTGACGTCACAGCCATAAACGAGAGAGTTTCCTAATGAAGTCCACGATCTTTCGACACTTCGCGATCATCTCGGGTGTTTTTGCGGCGTACGGAGCTCCAGAAGCGGTTGCTCAATCGGGCTCGACGCCCTGCGGCCTGCTCACGCCTGCACAGGTGAGCACTGCCGTGGGAGCCACCGTCGGCAACGGAGAGCCCATCGCCACGACCGGCTGTACCTGGTCTTGGGGCCGCGCAAAGACGACCCTTTCCCTGTGGGACGCGAGCAAGTGGGAGCAGATGAAGGCGCCGCTCCCTGGGACGACCAAAAGCTCCGTGTCGGGCCTCGGCGACGACGCATTCTCCTCGACGATGGGCACCACCAAGCAATTTGCGGTATTGGACGTAAAGAAGGGCGCCACGGTCTACATTTTTAAGGTCTATGGAGTCGACAGCCCCTCCGATCAGCTGTCCATCGAGAAGGCACTCGCCGCGGACGTCCTCGCCAGACTGTCAACCAGCTAGCGGCCAGTCCATCACTCGCGCGCTACCGCGCGCTCGGCAAAGTGGAGCGCCTCGGTGAGACGGCCGGCGCACATCAGCCAGTACGCCTCGAGGTCGGGTCTTGATGCGGCAGTCATCGTCTGCATGTTACACGCGGCCCGGCCGCCTGCGACGAACTTACTTCTTGGTCGGGCTTTCGCCGGAGGCGACTTCGGTCGCGGCGTGCAGGGTTACAAGCCTGGCCAGCAGTGTTGCCGGGAATAGTTGCCCGATGACCGACTCGAGGTTCGCGATGCTTCGAACCAGCGGGTGGAGCGGCGCGATATCGCCGAACCCGGTGGTCGTCAGGGTCGACAGGCTGAAATAAAGCGTATTACCGATGAAGTGCCCTTGTGCCATGTCCAACCCCGAAAACGAGCCGTGCAGCAGCAGGGCGCATGTGCGGTAGGCGTTGGCAAACACCAAGGCTATCGACAGATAGAGAATGACGGCGCCCATGATGCGATGAGCGCTGACTTTGCCTGCGCCGAAAGCCACGCTGGCGACGGCCCAAGCGATGGCCAGATCGAATGCCGTCAGCGCAGCAAAGCGCTCCAGCTCGACGATGCTCGCCGCAGTGCCGGAACGCATGGCAACTTGAAAAGCAAGGACTATGCTCAGGCCACTTTCTCGCGGCTTGTGCGACAGACTATTCAACCATGAGGGTCGCGGCATCGTGTACGGGCCTCGCAAATGTCGATGCACCAAGATAGCCCTTAAAAGCCTGGCGACGAGGGAAAGATTCCATCGGGTCGAACGCCGCGACTGGTGTTGCAGGCCGCTGCCGGATCAGGGCAAGATCTGGCTCTTCCTTGCTGTCTCGTGGAGGCCCTATGTGCGAACAGGATGACCTCGATGAATTCGCGCGTCGCGCGAGCGCGCTCACCCGCAGGCAGTTCGGCGCGATGGCGCTGGGCGCCGGTCTGGCCGCCGCCCTGCCGAGGGTTGCAAATGCCGTGGAAACCAAGGGTGCGGATGTCGATATAACGACCCCGGACGGCGTTGCGGATGCTTATTTCGTGCACCCGATGAAGGGCAAGTCGCCCGGCATCCTCATCTGGCCCGACATCTTCGGATTGCGTCCGGCCTTCAGGCAAATGGCCACCCGACTCGCAGAATCGGGCTACGCGGTGCTGGTCATCAACCCTTTCTACCGCACTAAGAGGGCGCCCACCGCGCCCGAGCACCCCGACTTCAACGACCCCGCGACACGCGACGCGCTCATGAGCCTCATGCACACGTTGAGTCCCGAGACCGCTCTGGCCGACGCCAAGGCATTCGTCTCGTATCTGGACAGGCAGCCCGCCGTGGACAAGAAACGAAAGATGGGGACCACCGGATACTGCATGGGCGGTCCTTTCGTGTTCCGTACCGCCGCAGCTTTTCCGGAGCGGATCGGGGCGGGAGCCACTTTCCACGGAGGGGGCCTCGTGACGGACAAACCCGACAGCCCTCATCTATTGATCTCGCAGATGAAGGCCCATTTTCTGATCGCCATCGCCGCAAATGACGACGAGAAGCAACCGGAAGCGAAGGACGTGCTGCGCGAGGCCTTCGCCAAAGCGCATCTGCCTGCGGAAGTTCAAGTGTATGCGGGCACGACGCACGGTTGGTGCCCGCCCGATTCGCAGGTCTACGACCATGACCAGGCCGAGAAGGCCTGGAGCCGAATGCTGGTGCTGTTCAGCAACGCGCTCGCATAACCTCGCCGACTGATCATCGATGCGCCCGGCACGGGCGGCGGCGTGCCGTGAGGCGTTTCGCTCGTGCCTTGCGCATTCATGTGCAAGGGCAAGGTTTCCGGCCGACTGGGCCGGGCTCAAATGCGAACTTGCCTCGTTGATCTCGTCGCCCGATAAACAACGGGAAGTGACTCAACCGCAAGCTTCGAAATCATCGAGGAGATTGCCGTGAAAAATTCATTCGTTCGTAACCCGCTTTCTGTGATCACTCTCGTCGCGCTGACTCTGCCCGGCTTGGGGCACGCGGACTGCGTACCCACCGCTCCCGTCGGCTATTCAGTGCCATTCCGCATGGTCTCGCTGGAGAGCTTCAGCCGCAGCAGCAATCCGCCTGCCAGCTATTCGGACGGCGAATTGACCTACATGGCTCCCAGCAAGTTTTTGGGCGGCACGGTACTCACGAGCACAAACAATCAGCAGTTGTTCAGCGACCGAACCTACTGTCGCGGGAAGTTTCTCGATTGTTCTTCACCTGAATATATCCAGCCCTTCGATATCGACCAGGCCGGCAAACTCGGCATTTCCGTATCGGACGGCGGGTTCATCGATGTGTTTCCGCCCCGAGCTGACGAGCTTGTCGTGACGTTCAACGGCAAAGATAGTTACAGCGGGACCTGCGACGCCACCGCAGGGGAACTGTATGTGGCCGACAGCGACCACATGTATGTCATCACGTTTGGGACGCCGGCACCGCCCGCGGCTAAATCCCCGCCCTCCAAGTGAGTCAGGCGATTCGATGAAGGGGCCCGCAAGGGCCCCGCTCGAATGAGACGATGACGACGTTACCTCCCGAAGCAGCCTGGAATGCCTTGATATCCAGCAGCCAGGGCTCAATCGGGTGACAGATCACGCTCTGTTCCAACTTCTGTAAAATTCCTCCGTGATCGTGTCGGGCAAATGCCGACAGTCGAGCGCTTTGTGTGACGGATTTCCGATATTTCGATCTAAACCGCCGACTCGAGGACGCATTCTCCGAACACTATCCGCAACGACATAGCGCGGCGGCGATGGTGCGGCGATGTGCACCGCGTCCGCTAAAAAAGGGACTGCTTGCGGTATAAGCATTCGTGAAGTCGAAGTCTTGGCACTCGCCCGTTATCGACCATCTCTTTCCGACGAATGGATTGACCTTGCCCGGATTCCGGATTGTTTGGAGCAGCGTGTTTGGAGCAGAGAATGTCGCATGGGAAGACCGCACTAACGTTGATGATGGCTCTTGCCCTGCCGAGCGCGGCTCAGGCGCTCGGGCTGGGTGAGATTCATCTGGATTCGGCTCTTAACGAGCCGCTCGCGGCCGATATTGATCTCGTCGGAGCGACGGCGGAGGACCTGGCGGGGATCACTGCCTCGATTGCCAATCGGGAAACCTTCGAGCACTTCGACGTCGACCGCTCTGCGTTCCTGTCCACCATCGTGTTTAAGATCTCTCGCGACAGCAGGGGACGCGCGGTTCTCGCGATTCGTTCGAAGGAAGCCTGCACCGAGCCGCTACTCAACATGTTGGTCGATCTACGCTGGCGCGGAGGCGAATTGATTCGTCAGTACACGCTGCTGCTCGACCCGCCCGGATTCCCCTCGGGCACCCCTATGGCTGAAGCCGTTGTGGGTGTACCCGCGGGCTACGCCGCGCCGGTCAGCGTACGGCCGGCGGTCTCCAAACCGCTCATCGAGACCTCGAAGCCGACGGTGGAGGCTGCCCCGGTCTCGGAAAAGGCAAGCACCACGGCCGGCGAGCCGGCTGCGCGCAAGACGGTCAGAGTCGGCGCGAAAGCGACACTCCGCGGAGTCGCTTGGCGCGTCGGCTCGCGTTCCGAGACCGATCGGAAGAGGATGATGATTGCCATTTTCCGCGCGAATCCGCATGCCTTCGAAGGCAACATCAACCGGCTGCGCCGCGGCGCGGTGTTGACGATCCCCTCAGCCACCGAGGTCTCGGCCATTTCAGTCGCGGAGGCCAATCACGAAGTTCACGCGCAGATGCAAGCGTGGCACCCATCGACCCTGGCCGGATTTCGCGGGGGGGCCGGCCCCAGCAAATCGATGGCGCAGGCCGTTGCGGCGCCGGTTTCTTCGCCCCGCGAGTCCGTGGTACCGAGCCCGCCGGCTGCTGGCAGCGCGGTGTCGGCGGCGATTGCGCCTGCAGCTGCGGCAAGTGCTCTGCCTGCGGCCGCCGAATCAGCCGCCCCTCCCGAGGCGGCGCTCGATCGCAGAGTCGAGCAACTGGAAAGCGGGCTCGGCGCACTGCGGGATCAGCTCGACCGCGAGCACGATGCTTTGCTGCGCGCGCAGGCGCAATTGTCCCTTGCCGAGGAAGCGCCGGAGGCGGCCGCCCCTCCGCAGGCCACCTCAGGCCGAGGGATTGGCTCGAGCATCGCGGCGATCCTGGCGCTCGCGGCCGCCGCCTTCGGCTTCTATGCGTGGCGCCGGCGCCCGCGTCCAGCGCTCGAGTCGCAACTCGCGCCTGTCGAACCCGAACCGCGAAATCTCGCGCCCCTTCAAGTGACCTCGCAGGCCGCCGTGGGAGAGGCGGCGGCACTCAGTGTTCCGCACGAAACGCATGGTGCCCCGCCGGCAACGCCGTTGCATGCAGGGGCGGGCGACCGGCAATGGGTCGCCGATGCATCGGCCGGCCTGCGTAACAGCACCGCGACCAACCCCAACGAGGCGGCGAATCCCAACCACGCCGTCGACGCCGAAACGTTGGAAGCCTCCTATCTGTTGGAGGCCGGCGGCGGCGGCTTCGACGACACCGACAATTTCGGCGACACGGCCTGCCTTCCAGTCACAGTGAAGCTTCGCGTTGATGATCCCAACGCCGAGACAATGCCGGTCGAAACGGTGCGGATTGCCGGGATCCCCGAGTCGACGACACGGGAACTTCGCGCCCCCGAGAGTGCCGTGCGGGCGACCAAGGCAGGCGCCGATGCAACCAAGCTCGATTACAACTTGCTCGATCTTGACGCGACGGTGCAGCACGTTCAGATGCCGAGCGCCCTGCACCAAAACGCCGGGTTCAAGGAACGCCGCACCAGTCTCGTGGACGCCTTGAAGAGCGCCATGGAACGAGAGCCGCAGCGTCGGGACCTGCGTATGAAGCTGCTGGAAACGTACTACGCTGCCGCCGCGACCAACCGCCAGGGATTTCTCGATATCGTTCGAAAAATCGCCGACGAGCGCGCCAACCTGAACGAGGGCGATTGGGACAAAATCGCCTGGATGGGTCGGCAGATCGCCTCGGATGACGATTTGTTCGCGCCCGTCGTCGCGCAGCCGGACGAGGAAGATCTGACGAATTGCGCCTGACGCGTGCGGCACAACTGCGACCCACGTCTCACTAAGCGCCCGCTACTCACCAATATCTAGCTTGCAACACGTCAATCGCACCCACGACGGCTTAGAGTCGTACCGGCATGGCGTCGGTCTATAACTATTGGCTTGTAGCGCTTTCTTTAGGCGTCGCGATCCTTGTCTCGTATACGGCGCTGCGCCTGGCGGCGCGGGTCGCCACCAGCGATGGTCACGGCGCGCGCATCTGGCTCGGTGTCGGCGCCCTCGCCATGGGCATCGGCATCTGGAGCATGCACTTTGTCGGCATGCTCGCATTCTCGCTGCCCATCCCGCTCGCCTATAACGTGCCCACGACCTTGGCGTCCCTCGCCGTCGCGATCGTCACATCCGGATTTGCCTTGAGCATCACCAGCGGATCGAGGTTGACGCTGCCGCGCCTCACGGCGAGCGCCGTGGCCATGGGCACTGGCATCGCGACGATGCACTACATTGGGATGGGCGCCATCACGATCGTGCCCGCGATCGCCTATGACTTAGGCTTGGTCGCGCTCTCGGTTCTGATCGCGATCTGCGCCTCCTTCGTCGCCCTGTGGCTGTTTTTTTACCTGCGCGAAGCCAATGATTCGTTCCGCCAGCAGCTGATGCTCATAGGGGCCGCGGTGGTCATGGGACTGGCCATCGCCGGTATGCACTATACCGCGATGGCCGCCTCGCGCTTCGCGACAGGCGCCTTCTGCCGCGGCGGCGTCACGCTGCAAAACAGCTGGCTGGCCGCCGCAATCGGCATGTTCGCCCTGGGCCTGCTCGCCGTCACGTTGGTGACCGCCGTGTATGACGCGCACCTGCAATCCCGAACCCGCACGCAGGCGCAGCACCTGGCCAAAGCGAATGCCGAGCTGCAGCATCAAGCCACCCACGATACCCTCACCGGAATGCCGAATCGCATGCTGTTCTTGGACCGGCTGGAGCGGGAAATCGCCCACGGCGAGCGCGAGCACCGCTCGTTTGCCGTGCTGGTGGTCGACTTGGACCGCTTCAAAGTCATCAACGACACCTTGGGCCACGCCGCCGGCGATCAGTTGCTGATCGAGATTGCCCGCCGGCTGACTGCTGCCGTTCGCACCGTCGACACCGTGGCGCGCACGGGCGGCGATGAGTTTCTCTTACTGCTGACATCGATCCACGAGGCCGCAGACGCCGCCGGCATTGCCAGCAAGATCGTTGCCGCGTTGGATAAGCCGATGAGTATTGGCGGTGCGGAAGTTCACGCGTCCGCGAGCATTGGCATCAGCGGCTACCCGAGCGACGGCGCCGACGCCGATGCGCTCGTCGCCCATGCCGATGAAGCGATGTATTTCGCCAAGCAGCAAGGCCGCAATGGCTTTCAGTTCTTCAGCGCCGGCATGAGCGTGTTCTCGCGCGAGCGCCTGGACTTCGAGCGCGACTTGCGCCAAGCCCTGGCCTTGAAGCAATTTGAAGTGCACTACCAGCCGAAAATCGATGTGATCACCGGCCGCATGAACAGCGTCGAGGCGCTGGTGCGCTGGCGCCACCCCACGCGCGGACTCGTCAGCCCCTTGGAGTTCATCCCGCTTGCCGAGGAAAGTGGGCTCATATTCGCGATCGGCGAGTGGGTGCTGCGCGAGGCTTGCCGCCAGGCCCGGCAGTGGCAGATCGAAGGACTGCCGTTCATCCGAATCGCCGTCAATATCTCGCCGAGTCACTTCCGGCAGCCGAAGTTCCTAAGTATGGTGCGCTCGGCGCTCGCGGACCACGACTTGGAACCGCAATACTTGGAACTCGAGTTGACCGAGACCACGGTCATGAACGACGCGGATGGTTCGGTTGAGATTTTGGAGGAGATAAGCCGCTTGGGCGTGCTGGTGTCGATCGACGATTTCGGTACAGGTTATTCCAGCATGAGTTACCTGCGCCGCTTCCCCATTGACAAGTTGAAAATCGATCGCAGCTTCATCAAGGATTTGACCACGCATGCGGATGCGGCGTCGATCGTGAAAGCCATCATCTCATTGGCCCACAGCCTGCAGCTGAAAGTAGTCGCCGAGGGTGTCGAGACCGCGCAGCAGCTGGAGCGGTTGCGCGAGCTAGGCTGCGATCAGTTCCAAGGCTTTTATCGCAGCGCCGCGGTGCTCCCCGGCGAAATCGCAAAATTCATCGCGTCGAGCGGTGAGGCGACCCCACCTCTGGACCCATCGAAGTTCATGGAAACCCAAAGCAAGCTCACCGCCTTCAAACGCCCTTAAGGCGATGACCCGAAGACTAGGGGCTTGACAGGCCAGTAGCGAGAGCGCTTCGCAGGCTACTGGCTGATCAGGCTGCTGCTGAGCGAAATGACGGCACAAGGGGCAACAACCTTGCCACGCCGTGTGCGACAATTTAACCGATTAACCCAGGGTCATCCCAATGACAGAGGCATCCCCCGCGAATTTGGAGCTGGCGATCGCGCTCCCGCTCGGCGTAGTCGCGAATCAGCTGATGAGGATAGAAACGGAGTTGCGATTTCTGAATATGAAGGCATTGGCCTACGCCAACGAGCGCGAAAAAGGCGACCTGGCCGCCAAGACCGCAGGCGGCCTCGAAAAGATCAACGCAGCGCTCGATCTGATCCGGGGTCTCGTGGCGGATATTGAGGCCCACATTCAAACTGCCAGGCCACCCGGTACGTCATCCAGGGATCCGGCTTCTCGCAAACCATTCACCGATCGGGATGATTGAAGGCAGCGGTTAGCGCCACGGGGCATCACCGCCGCGCCCAATCACCCGCCGAGCATTATCGAGCGTTCGCTTGTCGATTTTGCAGCATCACCACGACCGCGGCCCGGGCGCTGGTCGAGTGCAGGGGCAGCGCGAGTACGTCGCCAGGCCGGGACCAGTCGATCGCGCAGCGCGCCGCCTCGACTTCGCTGTCGCGGACGGGCGCTGCCGACTCCGGAAAACCCAGACGCAGCAACTCGGCGCGAACGATATGCGGTACTTCGCCGGCGGCGCGTCCGCGCAATTGAGCTTCGTTCTCCTTCACGACCACGAGATCGGGACGGAATTCGGCGGCAACGCGGGCCAATTCCTCGATATCGGCATCTGTACGGTTGCCGGCGTGGCCCAGCAGTAATCCGAGGCGACCGCCGCCGCTGCGCAGGTGATCGGCTACTTTCAAAAATCCACGCAGCCCCTCGGCATTGTGGGCGTAGTCGATCAGCACCCTCACGCCGCGGACATCGAAACGCATCATCCGCCCGGGATTGTCCCCGAGTCGCGCGCCGAATCGCCCGAGAACGGCGGAGATCGTGGGCGCAGCGATCCCGAGCCGGTAGGCGACAAGCGCTGCGCCGGCCATGTTGGCGACGTTGTAAGTTGCAATACCGTCCATCGACAAGGGCATGTCGGACACCCGCCCCAGGTCGTGATCGATTCCGCCATGGCTCAAGTACAGTCGTCCGTCGCGCACGCCACAGGTCGGGGAGCCCCGCAGGCGATATTTGCGCAGGGTCTCTTGATCCGCGTCCAGGGCGAACCAGGCCAGTCGGGAATAGTCGCCGAATCGGCCCACAAAGCCGTCCGCGCGCGCGCGGAGCATTGCATCATCGGCGTTCAGCACGAGCGAGCCCCGTGGCGCCACGACCGCGGCAATCGCAAATTTCACGTCTGCCAGTCCATCCAGGTCGTCGATGCCGTACTCACCGAAATGATCCGAACTGACGTTGGTGATGATCGCGGCGTCGGCATGCGATACCGCGATTCCACGACGCAAGATACCCCCCCGCGCGGTTTCGAGTATGGCCGCCTCGGCGCGCGATTCGCGCAGCACCATCCGCGCACCGGCCGGGCCGGAATAGTCGCCGAGCGCCAGCGTTTCCTCATCGAGAAATACCCCGTCGGTGCAGTTGTACCCGGCCCGCCAGCCGCTGGCTCGTGCGCACGCGGCGAGGAGCCGCACCGTGGTGGTCTTGCCGTTCGACCCCGTCACCAGTGCCGTGGGGATGCCGCGCAACTCTTGCCAGGGCACTTCGGCGGCGGGTGGCAGAGAGGTAAGCGCAAAGCTACGCCCGCCGATGCCGGCTCCCAACGTCAGTTCCGAGTCGTCGAGGACATGCGGCAGCTCGCGTGTTGCAGCAACTTCAAGCAAGGCCCGCAGCTTCGGGTTGGCTTCCAGGGCCGCTACACGTTCAAAGCGCTCGAGCGCGGCCGATTCCTCCATGACCGGCTCGAGATTTGCCGCCGGATTCGCCGGGTTCTCCGCGGCGGCCGCTGCAGCTGCAATGAGTATCTGTTCGAGGTTGCTCCACCGCCCGGGATCGCGCTCGAGCAGCGCGGCGCAGAGCGCCCACTCATTGACTTCTGTGGCCAAAAAAAGCTGGTCATAAGGGGCGGTGATCGCGAGCGACGCGCCGGTCGAGTGCCTGCGCACCACGGTTTGCGGGCATGGCCAGCCTAGCCGCGCGCCCACCCGCTCGACCCGCCCGCGCCACGCGGCGAGAAGCGGATCATCGATCGACACGCCAACGACTTCGAGCACCGCTCCGGTCGCCGCAAAGAACAGATTGCTGCCCGTGAGGCGTCTCGAATCGTCGAACGGCGGCGTGAGCTCGGCGTTCAGTCGTCGCTCTCCGGTGCCATGCGTACACCGCGTTCATCCCGGATAAGCCCTTCGAGACTGAAGTCGACAGCAGCTGCTTGCGCGCTTGCGGAAAAGTGAAGCTCGGAAGCGGCGCCCGCGCCCGACCCGTTACTTCTCGCGTCGGTAACTTTGGCCCGCGCGGGGGGCGCTGCAGAGTCCGAGACGGGCCGCGCCGATGCGGCGCTGCTCGGTTTGAACTTGATGATCTGTTTCCAGGAACGCACCAGGCTATCGGCGAAAATCAGCAGCAGATCGCCCGACTCTCCCATCCGCAGCGCCGCTTCGATGGCTTCCTGCTCGTCGGGAATAATCGAGATCGCGCTGTCGGGTACCCCGGCGGCCCGCAAGGCTTGCGCTTGAATGCGCGGCACCTCATCCGGTGCGCGTGCTCGCAAATTGTCGTCCCGCCGACAGATGTAGTGATCGAAGCGGCCCGCTACGGCTGTCGCGATCGCCACCAAGTCCTGGTCGCGCCGGTCGCCCGGCCCCGCGAGTACCACGATGCGCCGGCCGGTGACGTCGAGGCGTAGCGCGAGATCCGCCAACATCCCGACAGCGTGGGCATTGTGCCCGTAGTCGAACAGCACCTTGAACGGATGTTCGCTGAACACGTTCATTCGCCCGGGCGCCTGAAAGAACGTCGAATCGAAGGTGCGCAAACCCTGGCGAATCGCATCGAGCTTGATGCCCAGCGAGAACGCTATGGCCGCGGCGAACATCGCATTCTGCACGTTATGGATCGCCCGCCCCTCGAGGGTCGCCGGGATCAGGTGTGTCCAGAGAAGCGGGATGTGGCCCCCGCGATCGTACAACGTCATCATTTGCCCGTTGACGCCGGCCTCGAGCGCGCAGGCCCTTCCGCCCGCGCGAATGTGCTCTCGAACCAGCGTGTGTTGCGGGTTCGTCGTCACATAACAGATATTCTTTGCTTCAGTATGGCCCGCCATCTTCAGCACCAGGGGGTCATCGGCATTCAGGACGGCGCAGTCGGTCGCAACCTCGACGACAACTCGCTTCAATTCGCCGAGCTGCTCGAGCGTGTCGATGCCCTTGAGGCCCAGATGGTCGGCCTGAACATTCAACACGGCTCCGACGTTGACTTCTCTCACGCCCATGCCGGCGCGCAGCAACCCACCCCGTGCGGTTTCGAGTACCGCGATATCGATCTGCGGATCGGCGAGTACCATACGCGCCGAGACTGGACCCGTCATATCGCCTGCAACGGTACGCTGGCCGTCGATGTACACGCCGTCGGTGGTGGTCAGGCCCGGCGTATAACCGCCCATCTTTGTAACGTGCGCAAGCATGCGCGCCGTGGTCGTCTTGCCGTTGGTGCCGGTGATGGCCGCAATGGGTACGCGTGCGGAGACGCCCGACGGAAACAGCATGTCGATGACCGGTGCGGCGACGTCGCGCGGCGTGCCTTCGCTCGGTGCCACATGCATGCGAAAGCCGGGTGCTGCGTTCACTTCGCAGATGCCGCCGCCGATCGTGCGGTAGCTTTCCGTGATGTCTTTCGAAAGAAAATCCACACCACCGACGTCGAGGCCAATGGCCCGCACCGCGCGCTCCGCCATCTCACGGTTGTCGGGATGGATGATATCGGTGACGTCGCACGCCGTGCCGCCGGTTGACAGGTTCGCCGTCGAGCGCAGGTAGACGATTCGACCCGGTTCCGGCACCGAGTCGGCGCGCAGTTCCGCGCGCTCGAGCATTTTTTGCGCCTGCGCGTCGAGCTCCAGACGCGTCAACACCTTTTCGTGGCCTACACCGCGGCGAGGGTCCTGGTTCACGATCTCAGTCAACTGCGCAATCGTGTGTTCGCCGTCGCCGACCACGTGCCCCGGCGTGCGTCGCGTTGCGGCAACGAGCTCACCGTTCACGACCAGTAGTCGATGGTCATCGCCTTCCATGAAGGTCTCGACAATGACCGATCGCGAATGCTCGCGGGCCGCGGTAAAGCCTTGGGCGACTTCCTCATCCGTTGTGAGGCGGATGGAGATGCCGCGACCGTGATTGCCGTTATAGGGCTTGGTCACGACGGGGAAGCCGATGCGTCGGGCGGCACGAATAGCCTGGCCTTCGCTCTGCACCAATTCCTGTTTAGGCACCGGCAGACCGAGCATCGCCAAGATCTTATTGGTCTCTTCCTTGTCGCTGGCCAGCTCCACCGCGATGTGCGGCGTACGGCTGGTCACCGTCGCCTGGATGCGCTGCTGGTATTTGCCGTGGCCCAATTGAACCAAGGATTGATCGTTGAGGCGCAGCCAGGGGATGCCGCGGCTTTCGGCCGCCCGTACCAGTGCAGCAGTCGAGGGGCCCAGCGCGCGGCGCTGCGCAAAACGGATGAACTCATCGCGCGCCTCCTGCCAATTCCATCCGTCGGGCAGCGAATCAGTCGGACGAATCGCCGCAGGCAGGAGCGATGAGAGCAGGCGCAACCCCAGCTCGCCCGCGGCGATTCCCTCGTCGCGTTGCGCGTATTCGTAGACGACGGTGTAAACCCCGGGTGCACCGGCACTTCGCGTCTTGCCGAAGGTAACCTCCTCGCCCGCCATATTCTGCAGTTCGATGGCCACGTGCTCGAGCACATGCCCGAGCCACGTACCTTGGTCCTCGCGCATGCGCCGAAGAAAGCCACCCGGCTCCTGGTACGAGCAACCGTGCTCGGCAAGCCCCGGCAGCGCTGCCGCGAGCTCATCGATAAAGCCGTTGCCGAGGCGGCCGGTGGGCCACGCCTCGAGAGTGCCCAAGTCGAGGTCGAGGCGGATGACCGGAAAGTGCGCGTATAGCGAAGGGCCAACATAGACGGATCGATCGAGAATACGCATCAGGCGCTGCTCCGCTGCTGTGAAGGGCTTATTCCTTAGGCCGCACCAGGCCGCAGGCCGCGGCCAATCGAGTGTGCAAGTTGAATGTCGCACCCGCGACCAGAATGTGCAAACGCAGTCCGAGCATGCAGACCGGCTGGCCTTCGGTGACTTCCCCGATGGACGAATAAGTGACATCGGAGGCATCCACCACCGTCACGCCGCCGCTCCCCTCGACTTCGACCGTCTCGTCCGGACCGATGAAGGCGGCCGTGTCCTCGTCCAAGCCGATACCCACTGCAAACGGGTTGTAGGCGAGGGCGGTAATCAGCCGTCCGAGGCGATCACGCTGACGGAAGTGCTGGTCGATGATGAAACGATTGGTAAGGCCCAGCCCCGGCGCCAGCCGTACGCTCCCCGAAATTACCGACGACCCCTCGTCGCCGAATGCGATCATGTGCTCACTCAGGATGCTCGCGCCCGCACTGGTCCCTCCAACGGTAACGCCGTGAGCATTGCGCACGCGAATAAGTTTGGCCACGGGCGTGCCGCCGAGCAGGGTCGTGAGTCGCAATTGGTTGCCGCCGGTAAAGAATATACCAGTCGCTTCCTCGAGGCGCCGCAGTCGGCCCGGCTCCTGGCAGTCGCGGCGGGTGTCAAAATCCATGATCGTGACTTGCCCAGCGCCTAGATCCTTGAAGAGCCCTTCGTAGCGCGGCCCGGTCTCATGCATGCGGCTCGCTGTCGGGATCACGACGATGTTGGCATCTCCTCCGCCGGAGACACGTATGAAGCGTTCGAGGATGCGGCGATCGTTTTCCTTATTCTCGGCGCCGCCGATCGGGACGATCCAGCCGCGTGTTTCGCCCTCGGGAATCTTGCTAGGCATCGAGCGCAGCGCCTCCAATGTCAGTATCGGCCACCAAGCGCCTTAGGCGGGCGTTCTCAACGCCTGCGTCCCGGACGTATTGAGTCATAAAAAACGATAAAAACATATTCATAGTTTAGGAATTCTACCTTAAAAACCCCTGAATCTTGATCTTCGGGCGCTGGACTTGAAAGACTCAAGCGACCGGCGATTGCGATGCGCCTCGATGCGAATTTAGCCATCTGGCGCGACCGCAACGTCGGCCAAACGGTTTAGATGTACTTGCGGCCAGAGCCAGGCGATTCGCGCTGCATTTTGCGGAACGGACCCTGGGATCAATGGTCGGGATGATAGGCTTTGAACCTACGTCCCGAAGGTTGTGGGTACTTCTCAAGCGCGGCTTGGGTGCTACAGCGGGGCACGAGTTCGTTGTCCATAGTGCAGGTTGGCACGGGCCCCGATATTCGACCGGTGGTCTAGGGCTCCACTCACGATCAAAGCACTTCGAAGATGCTGTAAACGACTCCGTCGGCAGACCGATGACCGATGCCGATTGCAAGAATTCGGTTGATCCAGTCGTACTTTGTGGAGGCAGTCTCGAACTGGGGATTGGTACGAAAATAATAGCGGGCCGGGTCAACTACTTCGCCCCTCTCTAACCTCGCCATGACGTCGGCCGGGCCATGGCGAATGCCTCGATACGTAATGCCGATGAGCGCCTCATCGACAGTCTTCAACACCAGGCGTACATCGAGCGTGGTCACGCCGTCGGCACGAATCGCCTGCCAGTCGTTGCCCCCTTCCAGCACACTGCCCGATAGCCGCTCGCCCTCAAAGCTGCCCCCCGGAACCACGCCAATGCGTCGGTTTACGCCAGGGGTGGCACCGATCAGCTGATAGGGCTGGACCTTTAACCGCATCACGAGTAACGGTCGGGTCCGCACGTTTTTGAGCGCTTCCGGCAAATTATCATTGGCCATGGGACACATTATGATCTCCCCGATATTGGCGCGATATCGCGCGAACGGATGCGATCTTCGCGCCGAGCGAAACGAAAGAGCCGCTTCTGCTCATCGCCCTCGAGGCGCCGGTCGCGCTCATTATCGTACTTCGGTCTCGAGGCCGATCATCGGATTCTTTCTGACCACGTAATACATCCCTCTCACGGCTGAAGCACGTAACGCACGCTGCGGCCTGCACCTTCCGTGTGCAGTACTCCACGTTCTGCTAGCTCGGCAAGATCGCGCTGCGCGGTCGCGGGACTCACGTGAGTGAGGTGCACGTACTTCTTATTAGTCATTCCACCGACAAATCCACCTGAGCCGGTATCGAGCAAGGCGTTGAGCGCTTGGCGCTGCCGCAGGTTCAAGCCGGATTGGGCGTGCCGCATCCAGAATCGCGCTTTCTGAAGTACGCGCTCAACCGTACCCGCACCCTCGCCGCAGGCGGCCACGACTTGTTCCAGGAACCATTTCAGCCAGTTCGTCGCGTCGAGGTCAGCGCGCGACAGCGCCTGAAGTGCATCGTAGTACTCGCCGCGAACGGCCATGAACCGTGCCGAGAGCCTATAGAGCCGCGATGATCGGTTCTCATCCTGCGCAAGTGCGCGGTCGAGGAGGGCGCGACCCACACGTCCATTGCCGTCATCGAATGGATGAATAAGCTCGAACCAGGCATGAGCCAGTCCGGCGCGCAGCAGTCCATCCACGTCTGCTGGCGGCCTATTGAACCAACCGAGAAAGCGCTTGAGCTCCTGCGCGACACCGCGTCGCGGAGGCGCTTCGTAATGGACTCGCTGCCGGCCGATCGGGCCGGAGACGATCCGCATCGGGGATGTTCCGCCCAGCGCGCCGACACGGATCTTGCTTAAGCCCGAGCGCCCGGTGGGAAAGAGCGCGGCCTGCCAGCCAGCGAGACCAGCTGCTGAGTGGCGTCCAGTAGTACATCGACGAGCCCCTCAATGGAACGGGGCGGAGCGGGCAGTCCGGCGGTCGGCAGACCGAGGCGACGCGCCAGGGAGCTGCGCAGTGCATTGGGGTCGAAGCGCTCGCCTTCAATCGCACTGGTTGCAACCCCTTCCGAGGTGAGGACCTGCAGCTGGGCATGGAGGTCGGAATTGGGATCCAGCAGCCGGGCCATCCCGCTGAGCTCCCCCTGCGCCCTGCGGGCAGCCGCGAGCGGTTGCGCCAGACGAGCCGAATCCCAATGAAATTCGGGCCACTCGGGGCGCTGCCAGATCCAGGGCTTGAGGTGCTTAACCGCCATAATCGCCTCAATACATGAGGTGATTATGGCTCCTAATCACCTCACGAGGCGTGCCCGTATCACGGTACTACCCCCGGCACCTGGTTCGGCAGGCTTCATCCACGCTGTGCGCTCACTGCGGCGACGGCACCAGCGAAGAAGAAGTAAAGAGGGACCTTGACGCGCGGGTGCGCGTGATAGCGACACGGGCAGTTTGGTTCAAAGGGGCATTGGTAGTGAGCCTATGCTTGTGCCAGACAACAGTGCTTGTATTTTTTTCCAGAACCGCATGGGCAGGGCTCATTTCGCCCGACCTTGCGAGAACCATACGAGAAGCACCTCCAGCGACACTCCGAGTCGCTTTATCGGCCAGTGTGCTGCGAAGCTCCACGAGACTCGCGGTGATTTCATCCTCAAGATTGGGTGGTGACGTCATATGGATGGGCGGGGCTCCCCGTGACTTTCCTCTAAGGAAGATCTTGGTACGACGCGCGCGCGAATACGAATGACGCCGCGGAGGTCGTACCCTCTGGCGACGTTGCCGGACACGCGTCCCCCTAATCTCGCTGATCGGGTCGTGAAACGTGCGTCAGGCCACCGTGAAACCTTCGCCAAGGGAATGCGGGTCGTCTATCGATTATAAGTGCGGCCGGGGTACGTTACCTCGGTGAAGTCCAGATAGACCCTTTGGATGTTGCAGCAATACCGTGCGAATGCGGGTACCTGTAGTCATACAAATAAATCCGAGAAGGCAAATCATTGCTAGAAATAGTGCTTCCAGAATCGGATTGAGGAATGGCCTTGACGGTCTTGTTACGATAACAGCGACAAATCCAACGAATGCACTTAGCAGCAATAGAAATCCCAAGATACAGAAAAAATTCGCTTCGACTAATGCAAGTGCAGCCCTGTCACCGTTGCCCTCGATCCAATCCGAAATCTGCTGCACGCGCGCCCGTACTGTCTAATTAATCGGTCGACGCTATCTGACGCGTTGCGAGGCTGCATAATGGGGCAGGGTGTTTGAGAGGCCGATATACTCGACTGAAATGTCTCCACTGGTTCTGCCTCTTCAGCTACTACTGTTGATGTTTGCCGGTTGGGCCAACCGCCATCAGTTGGACGTGATCGAGTACCTCCAGGAGGAGAACCGCGTGCTCAAGAAGCGCTTAGGTGGGCAGCGTTTTCGTTTCACCGATGCCGAACGCCGTCGACTCGCTCGAAAAGCGCAAGCACTCGGACGAAAGGTGTTGAACGAGCTTGAAACCCTGGTCACGCCGGACACGTTGTTGCGATGGTACCGGGAACTGGTAGCGTTCAAGTGGAACTACAGCCACCGTCGCGTCCCAGGCCGACCGCGGGTCATGAAGACGATCGTCGAACTCATTCTTCAGATGGCGCTTGAGAATCCCTCCTGGGGGTACACTCGGATCCGAGGCGCACTAGCCAATCTTGGACATCAGGTTGGACGCGGCACTATCGCCAATATCCTCAGAGACAACGGGATCGAGCCCGCTCCAGAACGGGGCGCACACACGCGATGGTCGACTTTTCTGAAGGCTCACTGGGAATGTCTGGCGGCCACGGACTTCCTGAGCGTCGAAATTTCCACGATGAGAGGTCTCGTCACGCAGTACGTACTGTTCTTTATCGACATCGCCTCCCGATCCGTACACGTCGCCGGCATTACCCCTCAACCTGATAACTCATGGATGACGCAGATCGCGCGCAACGTTACCGACGTGGGCGATGGCTTCCTTCGCGGCACCCGGTATCTGATTCTCGACCGCGACGCGAAATACACGGACGGATTTCGTAACGTACTCGTCCGTGAGGGCGTCCATGTTGTTAGACTGCCGCCGAGATCCCCAAACTTGAACGCGTTTGCGGAGCGATTTGTCCGTTCCATAAAGGATGAATGTCTGAATCGGATGATCTTTTTTGGGCAGGCATCGCTTCGGCACGCGATCACACAGTATATGGCCCATTATCACGACGAGCGAAATCATCAAGGGCTGGAAAACCGCCTGCTGCGGCCGCTCTGTACAGTTGACGAACCTCACGCCCGAGTCAAGCGGCGTCAGCGACTCGGCGGAATGCTCAGTTATTATCATCGCGAAGCAGCTTGATCAGCTTCGACTCCGTTTCTGGACATTACGGGCGGGCAATCCCGCCCCAATCCATGCGGAGAATCTCATGATTCAGTCAGACAAACCGTTGAACGACGTAACTCCTGCCGCCGTTCCTGATACGACATCCAGTTTTTCACTTGAGCAATACTACAGAGAGAGGCTCGAGAACGTGCGGCAACACCTACCGCGAGCTGCGGAGCAGCTCAAGGCTGCCGGCGTGGCCCGCGTCGACATCTACTACGACGGCTGCGGCGATTCCGGACAGATAGAGGATGTTGGGTATTTCGATGCTCAGCGGAAAATGATCGATCCTCCTTCCACGCTCGCTATATCGGAGGATGCGCTCCGGGAACTTTTCTATGATCTCCTGGAGACACGTCACGCGGGCTGGGAGAACAACGACGGGGCGTTCGGCGAATTCGAGTGGGATCTCATTGCAGATACTCTCAAGCATTCCCACAGCGAGCGGTACACCGAGTGCGAAACGACGGAGCATGAGGGCCTATGACTCATCCAATATTCCACGCGCAGTCCTCCGTGCGTCGCTTCGGCGGAAAGGTTGAGGACTACAGTGCGATACACGACTGGCTAGATGCCCCGAAGCAGAGTTATTGCGATTTCAGGCACCGCGCGTTACGGCACCACAGCCTGGGTGTTTTCGAATGCGAGCGCTTGTTCGGACAGACGATCACCAATAGTGATGGACGCATCGTGCCCGTACGATACATCGCGGAGAGGCACATACAAGAGGACTGCGGCGGCATCGTTCCGTCCGTGTCCGATTGGCTGTCGCGTATCCGACCGGAGACTTGGATGAGTCGCGGCTACTCGCTGCCGGAGCCGGGTCGCGAGGGAGGCGATCTCTAAGGCGCCTTGATGATCTCATTGCTCGGGCGCCGACAGGATGCCGGCGCTCGAGCATTTATTTCGATGACCTATCTACGCCCCTGAAGAGAAGTCAGAAAGGAGGTAGGAGGGCGGGATTACTGACGCGTGAAAGTTTACCACATCGTGCTCGCTGATCAATCGAGCGTCGATGGGCTTTCGCGGCATAAACGGCGACCTCCCCACGAAGCGCGGGTCCCCTCCATTTATTCCACGACCCATCGCCGCTCAATTGACAGCTGCGCGCGACGTGCTGTTCGAGACGCGGGCAATCCCGCCCAAGAACACCTCGAGGACTCCATCATGGATAATCTTTCACGTTTCTCAATGGTCACTCATGGCAACGCGTTCAGCGCTGGACTATCGCTTGACACTCTACGCGAACGGGTACCGGCGATATTCGCTCCGTCGGCGCACGAGAGCATGTCGGCCAAGTATACGTTTATACCCACGGAGCGGGTGCTGACGGGACTCATGCGAGCGGGTTTTGTGCCGGTCGATGCTCGTCAGACTCACGCTAGAAAGGCAAGCCAATTGCACGCCCGGCATGTCATTCGGCTGCGTCGACGCATGGAGACGGTGAGCCTCCGGGATTCCATTCCCGAGGTCGTCCTGTGGAACGCACATGATGGCTCGGGGGCGTATCTTATGTTGATTTTGATCTGTCACCACAGGCAAATCGGGCTGAAATCCTGACGTTTGATTTCAATTTGCATCCGGGCCGGCGAAGGTGACAATCTTTGATGAATTCACCCAAGTGGATTCCAGGGCTCGGCGCCCGCCACGCCGAGGAATCTCGACTGATAAGACGTTGTGCCGGGTGCTGCTTTCTGGCTGCCGCTCTACATTTGATGCCCTAGCCGCACCTCCATGTCTGGATGGCGGCTCGCGAGATTCTTTAGCAGCAGCAAGCTCTTGAGGTTCGTCGGCTGGTCCGCCGTATAGCTACCCGGTTCCACACTGTGTTCCCAACCCCAACGGGTATGCGACGTGTCGCCGGTCAGCAAAACAGGACCCTTGGACGTCCGGAATAAGTACGCCGTGCTGCCCGGCGTGTGTCCAGGCGCACTGATGGCGAACGCCGAGCCGTCGCCGAATATATCCACGACTTCGCCGATCACGATTCCTTTATGATCGTCATTCCACCGAAACGGCCATTCCTGCAGTTCCGCCTTGCCATCTAACAGCTTGTTCGTCGTGCCACGAACGAATAAATTCTGAAATGAGGTCGCAGTCGATTCGCTGTGGCCAACATACAGCGGAACGTTTCCCGCAATATCCGGCATCCCCGAAATATGGTCGACGTGTAGGTGAGTGAAAAACACGCCCTGGATGCCCGCCGGAATTCGAGCAACGACCTCGGCGGTACCTTCCCGTATATGCATCTGATCGAGCGGCATGACCTTTCGAACCAGCCAAGAGATACCATGGCTTCCAGGATCGGCAAGCAATTGCTCAGAAACACCGGTATCGACCATATAGGTTCCGAATTGCGGGTGTCGTACGATGTGGACAAAAACGTGGATCGGCTCCGGGCGGTCGAGCATATGCGCTGCTTGCGCAGCCGCGTTCTTCAGATCCACCAAGCCCGAGAGCGGAACGGTCCAATCGGCACTATTAACCGTCTCAACCTCGATCGGACCGGGCACATCGATGACCTTTTCGAGCGCCTCAAGGCTCGATGGCTTGCCCAACTTGGACTCAACGACCGGATGGTCACTGAGACTGCAGGCCTGACAAATCGTCAGGATACTGAGAACCGCGAGCCATTTTGTGTGCCATTTCGAAACCCTCGTTTCAATAGAACCCGGACCCCGCTGTTCAATGGGAACTACGACGCTTTGCAACACCGCGGATCCGCTGGCTTTTGGCAGCATGGTTGCTTGATACGTTGTTCTCATGATTCCCAAAGCGATGCTTCTCGATCCTTGGACTGGACGCAGTTCGTCCCACTCCTGACTTGTGTGTTCTAGGCTGGTTCAGCTCGCGCCTTGAGTGCCTGATTCATGGCGATGAAGCCCTGCTTGGTCCCACGATCGAGGTTTGCCTTCGCAAGACCTACCAACACACCGCTAAATGTCTCCCCTTGCGTAAATCGAACCCCTCCGGACGCACTCGCCGCTATTTTAAAGAAGTGTTCTCCGTCGAAGATCCCCGGGAACAAAAGATGCCCGAGCCAGCGCAACTCGCTATTCGGTTGTGCCAGCAAAACAGTGGGGCGAAAGGTCATGGCCCGACCGCCGACCGGTTGAATCGACACGGTAAGCCGCCGGCCCGTTTCAATATCCCCGCTGATGGAACGAATGAACGGATTCCAGCTGGGATAGGCGACGAAGTTCGTCAGAATGGACCACACTCGCTCAGGAGTGGCGCCAATATCAATTTCCGATAGGATTTCATGCATGGCTAGCTTTTTATCGGTTTGGACATTGCCGGAAGTGCGCTGAAGGTATGGCGCCGGTAAGAACGACAAGGCGGAGAAACGGTTAAATGATGCGCTTTGTGCCCTCCAAGTGCAAAAATAGGGCAATCCATCTTGCTTTGGCCGCTCCATTCCGCCCCATCGCTCCGCTCGCGCGCGTCCGATGTTTGTAGTTGGGTATGAGCGGCGGGTGTGGGGACATCGCCGCACCTTCAACACCGCTACCGAAGTGAACACCGCCCTCTTGGTTCATACTCCATTGACACAGATCTTAAGTCGGCCTGGACCTAACGACCATCGAGGCGCCGTGGACAGGGAGCGCTAATCAATGAGCGTACACAATGAATTGCCAGGGGAACCCGCTATTTCAGGGGCGTCCTTAGGTGCGGTGCTTCGAACTACTTTGCGTCATCACGGAGTCCAGGCCACCGCCGCGCTGTGGGTGGTTGGATATCTCGTGGTGCTCTGGCTTGCGGACGGATCGCTTCCTTTCGATCGCCCGGCGGTCGCTAAACTACCTTTCGCATTGCAGTTGGCGGCCCCGAGCATCACATTAATCGAGATCTTCTTGCTAATGGGATTGGTCTTCCTGCTCACTCGCCGGCGTGCCGTTCCCGACGTGACTAGCCGCGCACCTCAGCGCCCAACTGCCTTGCGAGAAACGCTTCTGCTGATCGGCTATGCGGCTCTAGGCCAGCTGGGCGGTTGGATCCTGGGTCCGGCGCTCGGCTACCGACCGTTTAGCTTCCACATTGCTGGCACGGTCTTTGGCTGCACTGTGGCGCCTCAGCGCGGCGAGATGTGGACATGGGCACTGTACAATTTCGTGGTGTTCGCACTCCTGCCTTATGGCTATTTCAGGCGCCGCTACACGAATACCGAGCTGAATCTGCGCTCGAGCGATCGGAAAGGTGATGCTCTGTTGATTGTTACAGTGGTCATTGTCGAATCCGTGTTCGAACTGATGGCCTTCGACAAAACCATTTTCCATCTGAGCGCGCATCAAGTGCTGCTCGGTGCGCCCCTGACATTGCTGATCTTTTTCGTCGGAACAGTATTGCCGACGATGGTACTGATTTACGCAATTTTACTGCCTCGCTACCTCAAGCTGACGGGCTCCGCGATTAGCGCGGTGCTGCTCGGTGGTCTGACGTATGCCGCGATGCATATCGTCGAAGGATGGTCGACGTTTGATTCTCCGCGGAATGCAACCCTTTCACTAATCTTCGTAGTGCTTCAATATTTTGGACCCGGAATGTTCAAGAGCGTGCTGACGCTGCGTACCGGTAATGCCTGGGTACATGCGCTGAGCTACCACATCATTGCTCCGCACGTCATCGTTGATACGCCGCTCGTGGTTAAGACCTTCGGCATCCTGCCATGATCTTGTTCGACACGCATATTCCGCTCGTTCAGTTCAGGGGTTCCATCAGTCATTGGCTAAATCTGCGCTTAGCCCACCGGTTACGGTGCGGCAAACGGTTTACCGCGTACTGTCGAATAAGTCGTGTCGAGGACCGCGAGGCTATCAATGTTTGCCACTTCCCCAACCGCGATCGGATCGACGAGATAGAGTACGCGATGTGCGGTATTGTTAAACGCCGGCCACGGTGTCAGGCCCGCACCGTTTGGATCACCTGACTTCGCGAAATTAGTCCAGTAGCTGGACATTTGCGCCGCCAGCTACCTCTGGGGGCGGCGCTATTTGCTCAAGGTCATCGAGGCCGATGCAGCCGCAACAGTCACGCTGACGCATCGGCACATCGTTTTGACGGTGCGACCGGGCGCGGAGCGGGCCGCTAAGCAAGCTCTAATTGCGCGCTGGTACCGGCAGCAGGTCCACTTAGCCATGTTTGAACTGCTGCCGACGTGGCAGTCGAGGCTGCGCGTTAAGCCGGACGGCATATTCGTCCGGCACATGAAAACAAAATGGGGAAGCTGCAATCCGCGGCGGCGATTTATTCACCTCAATACCGAGCTGGCGAAGAAGCCGAGGGAATGTCTGGAGTACATTGTGGTGCACGAGCTGACACATCTTCGAGTACCCAAGCACGGCGAGCAGTTCATTTCATTGATGAACCGACATCTTCCAAACTGGCGGATGAGTCGGGCCGCGTTAAATGAGCTGCCGGTAAGGCATGAAGAGTGGGCTTGTTGAGGCCAAATTCGTGGAAGCGCCATGTTGAATCTTCCTTTTCCGCCGAGAGGCGATGCTCCTTAGTGGAGCTTTCGGCATCTATCGGCTCCAAGCAACATTTTTTGTCGGTCGATCTGACGGTAAAATTGGAACGTCCCAGCGCGAGAGCCTGCATTTTCAGGTACTTGCAGGTGTTGGAGACAATTGAGTGGGACATTTCGCGGTCCGCCAAGCGTGACATGGCAATTCTGCGGCTCGGGTCATTGCAAGCAATCACGTCGGAGGTAATTTAACGCCCTAAAGATCGAAATGGATTTAATCTTCATGGCGAACGCCCTCAACGGGATCGGCGATGATCAGGATCTGAGAGCTGCCCTTGGGTGGTTCCACGAAATTGATCCCACGTCTGGTGGCTTAGCTAAGAGGATCATCTCGGCACAAGAGTTCTTTCGCGCGCATGCAGCTGAACGGGAACTCCAGTGGCCCGAGCCGACCGATTTGCTGATGAAGTCGGACCTGATTGCATCCTACCTCGCACAGGCGGACGCGTTTCTGCAGGAACCGCGTAGCTACGATCTCACCCTTGCAGCGCACATCGTGCCCTTCATCAAGCACATCGGCATGGGGTTGAAAGTGCTTCGACGGATGCCCGGCGTAGTGGATCGGGCTCGTCGATTGCTCAATCCCAAGCAAGAACACCCCGACGGCGCGCTGTACGAGTTGATAGCGGCGATCCGTTATGCGCACGAAGAATTTGAAGTCGAGTTCGTCCCGGAATCCGCCTGTCGCTCCGCTGATCTTCGGGTGGGACCCCCCGATAGCACGAAGGACCTGTACATCGAGTGCAAGCGGCTGAGGCCGAGCGATTACGAACTCCGCGAGAAGGCTAGCATTAAGGCACTGTTTGCACCCTTGGCCAGACTAATACATGAGCGCCGTTTGAGCGTTTTTGTCGACGTCCAATTTGTGGCGGAGCTAACAAAGGTTCCGCGAACATACTTAGCAGATCGGGTCGCAAGCGCAGCGCAAGCTCCGCTTCAACTCCTTAACGGATATCCTTGGCGGGATAGGTATGCAGAGGGGGTCGTGCGTCAGACGCACATCGCGCACGTGCGCGCCGACACGGACGAACACGGTCCTTTGATCGTGGGACCGAAGATGTGGAGACTATTGACCGGTGAAGTACTCCAATCTGGGTCGTATCACGTCGCGCTACAAGCCAAGTCCGACGACCGCGACCCTCGCTACGTCGACGACGTTCTCTACGCTTCAGTGCTCAGTTGGCAATGCCTCGCGCCGGAGTCGATTGACGCACGGGCACGTCACATCTCCTCATTGCTGGCACGCATCGATCGGCAACTTGAAATGGCGCCGATGGGAATTGCGCACATCGGAATGTACGCCGAGCGCGATACGGTATCCGCGGATCTCAGACGCGCAAGGAATATTGCGGCCGTGCGTCGATTTCGTGCCAATTCGAAATTGACGGACGTATATCTTCACTACTACCTGCCCCGCATCTCAGAAAACCATTCGTGGACGATAGATGAGACGGCCGACTCGAGTAGTCGGTTGGACGCGCCGCTATTGGACGACCCGCGTCTGCTATTTCACGGGGATTCTATGTTGGACACTGACGTCGCTGCATGGCACTTGCAGTTTCCGCCAGCCGTTTCGTGATCGCGTGCAGAATTGCGGGGGAATTCGGGATGTTTTGCTGCGTGCAAACTCGCCCCCAAGTTCGCCCCCGAACGGCTACGATTCTCGCCCCCGGACCCAACTGCGTAATGAAAAACCTATGAAAATCAATGGTCGGGGTGACAGGATTTGAACCTGCGACTCCTACGTCCCGAACGTAGTGCTCTACCAGGCTGAGCTACACCCCGAAATCGGCGCGTTCAGTGCTTGCGGGCCACGGCGAACTTCGCAAGTTCGCTCAAACCTTCTTTGAAACTGGATTCGGGAAGGGGTGCCAGGGCGGCAAGCGCCTGATCCACCTCGCTTTGTGCGAGGCGCGCAGTGTACGCAAGGCCCCCGAGGCTTGCAACGGCCCGCGTGATCTCCTTGAGGTGATCGAGGCCGCCTTCCTCGATGGCTTCTCGGATCATTTGGCGCTGGGCGTCGTTTCCATGCTGCAGTGCAAAAATAAGCGGCAGTGTGGGCTTGCCCTCGGCGAGATCGTCCCCTAAGTGTTTGCCGAGGGAGGACTCGTCGGCCTCGTAATCGAGCGCATCGTCCACGAGCTGGAAGGCGGTGCCGATGTGCTTACCGAAGCGCGCGAGCGACTCTTCCATGATCGGGGTCGCATTGCTCAGCACTGCGCCGACCTGTGCTCCGGCCTGGAACAGCCGCGCGGTCTTGCGATTGATGACGTCGAGGTAACGTGCCTCGCTCGTGCGGGAATCGTGCGCGTTCATGAGCTGCAGGACTTCACCCTCGGCGATCGCGTTGGTGGCATCCGCCATGATGTCCATGATCGACATGCGGCCCAGGCGCACCATCATCTGAAAAGCGCGGGAATACAGGAAATCGCCTACCAGCACGCTTGTGGCATTGCCGAATTCCTCGTTCGCCGTTTTGTGGCCGCGCCGGAGCGATGAGCCGTCGACGACGTCGTCATGGAGGAGCGTGGCGGTATGAATGAACTCGATGAAGGCCGCGGCGTCTATGTGTTCCTCGCCCTGATGTCCGCAGGAGCGGGCGGCCAGGAGGACGAGGAGGGGGCGCAAGCGCTTTCCGCCCGCATAAATGATGTAGTCGGCGACCCGATTGACGAGGGCAACCTGGCTATATAGACGATGTTTGACGACCCTATCGACGGCCTCAAAATCGGCGGCTACGAGCTC
>Ga0302326_10000662_pt1 | contig 92054 bp, 73 predicted proteins | sample Palsa_T0_3_FD_202264 | JGI IMG/M metagenome (GOLD analysis project Ga0302326, IMG submission 202264) | Peat permafrost microbial communities from Stordalen Mire near Abisko, Sweden - Palsa_T0_3 | ecosystem: Environmental > Terrestrial > Soil > Palsa > Peat permafrost | place: Sweden: Abisko... | reverse complement strand
GCACCCGGACACCTTTCTGTTTCATCTCAAAGAGTGTGAATTCCGCTTCAACCATCGACGCCAAAGCCTGTATCATGTGCTGCTGAAACTGTGTCGAAAATGCCCGCTCAGCTAGTCATGACCCTTCTCCAATAATACCTCTCGCCCGTTCTCCAACCAATTTAGGCGGAGAACCGCCGCCAAAAAAATTTTACCCAAATTGGCAAACATGGGGTTGACGCTGACCGAAGATTCAACAAACTAAGCCTCCCAATCAGCCATGCAAGTGGCCGATTGGATAGAGAAGAGTTCCAGATTCGGATCGTTTTGGCCGTTGTCCTTCCCGAGTGCGGCGGCCAAACAGAGATGTCGGGGCGACGATTCATTTGCCCCAGACTTCAGGCGCTGTCAACGCCCGCCAGGTTCCGTGCTTCACGGATAAGACTGGCTGATCCGAAATCCGACGCGGTGTTGTCGGAAATGGAAAAGATTACGTACGAGTTGTCGGCGGAAATTTTTTACCGCTAAAACTCTCACAATTTGGAAGTTCGCCCAGCGGCGCTTGAACCGTTGGGTACGCCAGGGTCGTTTGTGTACCGCCGATTCTGTCGTCTGGTTTTGGGCCATCGTTAAGTGGCTAATTCCGGAGCTTCATCTGGCCGTGGGTTTTTGTGGGTATGTCAGCGGAATTCGGCAGGGGCCGGACGCAGATGGTCTCTCATCTGCACCGCTTGCCAGGGCAGTGGCACGACATGGACGCGTGTTTTTTCGGAGCGAAAAAGGAAATGCTCAAATTCCCCTTCATCGAAAAATTTGTTCGACAATTTATTCAAAATCGTAAGCCAACTCCGGTGACGCTGGAAAAACTGGAAAGCCGCCGGCTGCTGTCCGTTCCCAACGGGCCGTTTGGGGCATCGGCGGTGGCGACGACGACCGGCGTCAAAGTTGCCTGGGTCGATAATTCAAATAATGAGACCGGCTTTATTGTCGATCGCAGCGTCAACGGCGGGGCATATACACAGATTGGTTCCGTTGGTGCCAACACCACGAGCTATTGGGATGCCACTGCCGCCGCGGGCACCAAGTACACCTATTTGGTGGTTGCCTACAACAGCAGCGGGGATTCGGGCCCGGCGGTCACCAATACGGTAACCACGCCCGGTTCCATCGCGCCGCCACCGACCACCAGCACCACCGTACCGAATGGACCCTACGGCCTGACCGCCACGGCGACCGGTTCAACCACCACATCGCTCCATTGGTCGCGCAATTCCACCAATGAAACCGGATTTTACATCCAGCGCGAAACCGGCGGCGGCAGCTTCTCCACCGTCGGCACCGTCGGAACCGGCGTCACGAGCTGGGGCGATGCGGGCCTCAGCCCCGGCACGCAATACACCTACCGCGTCGTGGCGTACAACTCCGCCGGCTTGTCCGGATATTCCAACAGCAGCACCGTCACGACCACCGGCGCTGCTGCGCCGCCACCCACAGGAACTGCCACGAGCGTGCCCAACGCGCCCTTCGGTCTGGTCGCGACCGCCGTTTCTTCCACGCAGGTTGTCTTGAGTTGGGTTAACAATTTCAACAACGCATCCGGCATTTACGTGCAGCGGCAAGTGAACGGCGGCAGCTTCTCAACCATCGCCACGCTTTCCGCCACCACCGCTTCGTACACCGACAATTCCGTTTCCGCCGGCTCCACGTATGCATATCGTGTCCAGGCTTTTAACAACAAGGGAACCTCCAGCTTCAGCAACACGGCCTCGCCTTTGGGCACCGCCAGCACGAATAAAAGTTCCTCCACTTGGACGCCCGCGCAAACCACCGGCTATTTCACGATCGGCGTTTACTACCAACCGATCCAAACCTACGCCACGTGGAAAGCCCGCGGCATCAACACCGTCATCGACTTCCCCAAGGACGAAGCGGATTTGAAGCTGTACGATCAGGCGGCCGCCGCCAACGAGCTCTATCAGATCCGTCCGCCAAGCACGGTCGCCAGCGACGATGTGAATAATCCTTATTTGCTGGCTTACACCCAGCCCGATGAGCCGGATATCCAGGGCATTCCCGTTTCCACGCTGGCCGCCAATTACGCCGCTTGGAAAGCCAGGAATCCCAACCTCCCCATCATCGTCAATGTCTCCGGCGCCAACGCCGTGTATCAACTGGATTCGCTGACCGATTCCCTTTACAAGCAGATTTTCGCCGAGGCGGATTGGGTCAGCAGCGACACGTATCCAGTCGGTGTATGGGGCCAGCCGCAATGGATCGACAAGGCTGTCCCACAGGTTCCCAACCAATGGGATTTGTCGACGACGCCGTTCAACGACGGCACGGCCGTACAAAAAATCGATCAGCTCTCCGGCGGCAAGCAGCAGTTCGCCTACATCGAGACCAGTTACCAGGGTCTGTCTCAGGCCAATTCCGCCACCGCACGCCAGCCGACACCCGACGAAGTTCGTGGCGAAACGTGGGACGCCATTATCAACGGAGCCAAGGGCGTGATTTATTTCCCGTTCACGTTTCCGGATACGCCCGATGGCACACCGGCTAATGTTGTTTCAGAAATGACTTCGACCGACGCGCTGATCACCGAATTCGGAGCCGTGCTGTCGTCGCGCAGCAATTCCAATCCGAATTACCTCGATCTGCCCGGCGGCTTGGAAGCCACTTATGTCAATTACGGCGGCCACACATACTACTTCGTGCTCAATTTCTCCCATACCGCGGTCAACAATGTCACTTTCCAGTTGCCCGGCGTGGCCAATGACACTCTGTCCGTGTTGACGGAAGGCCGAAGCGTCAAGGCGACCAACGGTTCGATTACCGACAGCTTCAGCGACTATGGCGTGCACATTTATGAGGTATAAACCCCCGCGTAGCGGTCGCCCCGGAGGGGCACCCGCAATTTATGAGCCGAGCTAACGAAGATTGGCCCCAGCGACCGATAAATCGCCTAATCCGGCCGAATCTTCGCCATGCGCATATTTGCCCGCCTCATTCGCTTGCCGTCTCCGCGCCGCCGCCGGGCTGCGGTCCGTTTGGCGTCGCGCGCGTTTCGCAATGACCGAGGCGGCGAAGTACTCGAATATAGCCTAGTCGCAGGCCTTATGGTGGTGGGGGCCATCAGTGTTATCACTTGCGTCGGCGCCAAAGTCCTCGCCCGATGGCAAAGCGTCAACTCTTCAATGTGACGACATCCCGCTCTGGCCAGCTTGCCGCCAATGCCGATAATCGCGTCGGATGAACATCGTTCTGATCGGCCTTCGCGGCAGCGGCAAGACAACCATTGGCCGTTGCCTGGCCGACAAACTCTGGCAGAAATTCGTCGATCTGGATGAGCACATCGTCCAGCAAGCCGGTCAAAACATTCGGGAAATATTCGAATCACACGGCGAGGAACACTTTCGAGATCTGGAAACCAAGGCCTTGGGTGAAGTGCTTGCGAATCATGCCGATCAGGTCATCGCCCTCGGCGGCGGAGCACCGCTGCGCGCGGAGAATCGCCAGCTCATAGCGGCCAGCGGGGCCAAGGTTATTTATCTCCGTTGCCAGCCCGCCGAACTGAATCGCCGCATTCAAGCTGATCCGCAGACGCAGGCGAATCGCCCCCATCTAACGCCTTATGCCGGCGGCGTAAAGGAAATCGAGCATCTCCTTTCCATCCGTGAACCGATCTATCGCAATTGCATGACCACTGAACTGGACGTTACGAATCTGACACCGGACGAAGCGGCCTTGTACATCGTCAGGATGTTATGAGCCCCATTGTGATCGCCCACATCACGCAACTGATTTTTGTCCTGGCTCTGGGTGCGTGCGTGGGCAGCTTCTTGAATGTGGTGGTCTGGCGGCTGCCGCGCGGTGAATCGATCATCTCACCCCCATCGCATTGCCCCAAGTGCAACACGCCGCTGGCCTGGTATGACAACATTCCCGTTTTCGGCTGGCTGTGGCTCCGTGGCAAGTGCCGCTATTGCAAAAATCCCATCTCGCCGCGCTATCCGATTATCGAAGCGCTGACGGCCACGCTCTTTGCATTTTATTACGTGATATTTTTCCTGCTCCACCGCGGACTCGGTTGCCCGCCAATGGAGCCGATGCCGCAATTTGCCCACGATTGGCCAATTTATTTTCTTTACATGTGGCTGATTTCCGCGCTGCTGGCATCGAGCCTGATCGACATCGAATTATTCATCATCGAGCCGAAGGTGGTTTGGGTGACGGCCGCGGTGGCGGTGCTGTTTCACACGTTGATAGCTCACACCGGTATGGTCGGTGTGCTGGCCGATATTGAGCCGGCGCCTGTGGCACTGGCGGCGGGTGGGGCGGTGGGGCTGGCCATCAGCGCATTGCTGCGATTGTTCGGCCTCTTTCCGCTGAGCTTTCCGCAGGGGGAGCCGATCCTCGAAGCACAACGGGAACAAATCGAAGAGGAATATCGCCAGGCCATCTCCGCCGGCCAGCAAGTGCATCCACTTCCGCCGCCATATTCCTCGAGGCAGATTCGAGCCGAGATGCGCAAGGAGATGCTTTTTCTCATGCCGCCCTTGGTGCTCGGAGCGATTTGGCTGCTGCTTACCATGCCCGGCAGGCCATGCTTTGTGTTCTGGGTGCACCTGCATGCTCATCCGTGGGTCCGAGGCCTGCTCGGATCGCTACTCGGCGGCATGGTGGGGGGATTCGCCATCTGGCTCACCCGCATTCTCGGCACCCTCGGTTTCGGCCGCGTCGGCATGGGGCTTGGCGACGCGGATTTGATGTTCGCCGTCGGCACGGTCCTCGGTCCCGGTCCGGCGGTTGTGGCATTTTTTCTCGCCCCGTTCTTCGGTATTCTCTTCGCTCTTTACACGATCATGTTCCGCAAACATCGTGAAATTCCGTATGGCCCCTATTTGAGCCTTGCCAGCGCCTTCGTTATGGTGGCGTATTGCCCGATCGCCCATTGGATGTCGCCGGGCATGCAAGGATTGGGGACCATGCTCTCCAATTTCATCAGCGGCAAATGAGGTAATGACATGGCCAACACCTGGCTCAAAATCAAAATGTGGACCCGGCTCACGCTCATCAGCGCCGTGATCCTCTACCTGCTCCTTTTTATCTTTAAGAATCGCAACAACGACATCAAAATCGATTTCGTCTTCAAGGAATACACCGATTTAAACATCCTGCTCGTGGCGCTTTTTACCGCGATCTTCAGCATCTTCGGCTGGTGGCTCTTGAAAACCGTCCTGCGAGCGCTGCGGCAAATCAAGGAGATCAATCGAAAAGGCAAAATGGATCGGCTGGAAAAAGAGCACTCGGACATGGTTGCCAAGGCCTCGAAGCTGCAAACCCGCACGGAGCCAGCGCAACCGCCGTCGTAATGCCGTTAACATTCCTGGGGCGCGACGGTATGATTGAATACGCAGGCCCGTTCCACTTTGCCAGGAGATTTACTATGTCCAAGCTGATTTTACTGTTACCCGTTATGGCTCTGACTTTCGCCGTTTTCGCCAAAGACCCGCCGAAGGAAATTCTCACCGATCCAACCGACAAGCCGGCCGATAGCACGCCGTTGCAGTTCACGGTGAAGGACCTGGACGGCAAAGACGTCAATCTCGCTGATTTCAAGGGAAAAGTCGTGCTGATCGTGAATGTGGCCAGCAAATGCGGTAACACACCGCAGTACAAGCCGCTGGAGGAAATGTACGAGAAGTACAAGGATCAGGGATTGGTGATCATCGGCTTCCCGGCGAACAATTTCGGTGCGCAGGAACCCGGCACGAATCAGCAGATTCGGGAATTCTGCGACGCCACCTATCACGTCGCGTTTCCGATGATGAGCAAGATCAGCGTCAAGGGCGACGACAAAACTGCCCTTTACAAATATCTCACCGATCCCCAGACCAATGGCCGATTCGCCGGCGAGATTGAGTGGAACTTCACAAAATTCCTCGTCGATCGCAACGGTGCGGTGATTGCCAGGATCGCGCATCGCACCAAGCCGGATTCCCCGAATGTGATTGCCGAGATCGAAAAAGCGCTGGCCGCGCCGGCCGCAAAGTAATTTATTGCACAACTGTTTCCGGAAGCCCCGCATGAATATGCGGGGTTTCTTTTTGCCACAGACGGTTGGAAGGCGGCGCCGGCCGCTTGCTGTCGAGCCGATCCAGCACGGCGGGTAGATCGGAAATCTCGCGCACCACAAAATCCGCCAGCCGGGCGGTTCGCGGCGTTCCCCACGGCTGCTTGAGCACCGTCGTCATCCCCGCCGCTCGTGCTCCGACGATATCCGTCTTCACCAAATCTCCGACAAACATCGCTTCATCCGCCGACACACCAAGCTGCCGCAATGCCTGACTGAAAATCCGCCGATCCGGTTTGCGATATCCAAGCTCGCTGGAATAAATTCGCACCGGGAAGAATTCCAGAAGACCCTGCAATTGCAGATGCCGATCATGCACCGCGCCGGCGATGAAAGTGTTGGAGACAATCCCGAGCCGATACCCGCGTCGTTGCAGCATGGAAAGCGTGGCCGGCAAATCTTCTTCTGAACTGGAATGCTCCAGCAGCGGTGCGTACCAAAGCCACGCCAGTTCCAGGAGCGCGGCATCATCCAGATGGGCCCCGATGCGATTGCAAAAGTGGCGCAGCATGTCCAAGCCATTGAAGTCCCGCCGCCACAATTTTGCCCACAGATACGCCCACCGCACCGCACGAAACTGTCGCCGACAGTAGACGGGCAGCGGCGGCGGCTGGCACCCGTGGTCACGAAGGAATGCATGTGTCGCCTCGGCCGCCTGCCGGAAGACGGCGCGCGTGTCCATTGGTTCAAAATCAATCAGCGTGTCGCCCAGATCAAATAGAATTGCGCGAAGCATCGAGAATGATCTATCCTTCGTCCGCCAAGCCGTCCCTGTCCCTCAATTATACGCCCAACACGACCTTCTTGGAAACAACCGAATTCCACCCTTTCCAATGAGCCAATGAGCCGCGCACGAAGTAAGCGGTCCGGTCTCAATCCCGCCACCCGCTTTCACCCCGCCTCCCCATGCACTAACATGATCCGATGCACGCATTTCTGAGCGTTTTATTCCGCTGGCTGCATATTGTGCCGGTGGCGATCCTCATCGGCGGGGTTTTCACCATGCGGGTGATCCTGCCGGTCGGACTCAAGACTTTGGAGGAGTCACAGCGTAGCATGGTGTTGCTGCGCTGCCGCAGAGTTTTTAAGATGACGGTGCATACGTGCATCCTGCTGCTGCTGGCCAGCGGTATCTATAACACGATTGCCAATTGGCCTGCGTATCAGGCGAGGCTGCCGATGTCGCACGCATTTTGGGGTCCGCACGTGATCCTGGGGCTGCTGGCGATGGGTATACTGCTGTATGTGCTGGCCGGCCGACAGCCGCCACCGACACACCAGCGCTGGATGGCGATCAGCCTTGGCCTCTTGCTGTTGGTCGTGCTGTTTGCGGATTTGACCAAATGGGTAAGAGACCAGCCCACGTCGCCGCAAAAGGTTTATCAAACCTCCGCCCGATAGTGTGCCAGGAGAATAATCAATGCTAAGCGAATGGCCCGAATGGTTGACGAACACGGCTCTGCCGCTTAACCGTTGGCTGCACATCGTGGCCTGCACGCTCATGGTCGGTGGCGTGCTGTTTTTCGAAATGGTCGTGCCGCTGGCAACCGCCGATCTGCGCGAGGAACAGCAGATGGCCGTATTCGGCAGGGCACGCTGGGTCTTTCGGCGTATCTTTTTGCTGGCGACGCTGCTGCTGGTCATCACAGGCACGATTTCCACCTGGCGAATGTGGAAGCTTTACCATTTAGACGAACAGACGGTCGGCGGGTTTTTCTTTGGATCCCGGCCGTGGGTCGTCGGCCACGCCGCCTTGGCGATCCTCGCATTCTGGATCGGCCTTCTTGTCATGCGTACCAAGCGACTGCTTCCCAGGCCCGTGAGTTGGCTGCGGGTTCTGCTGGTCGTTTTGTTCATTAGCATGTTCGCCGCAACGGTTGCCCGTCACATGCGGCTGCGCATCGAACACATGCGAAGATTGCAGACCCACACTGAATCTCCCGTATAACCATGTCCGCCTCCGCCGATTCCCCTTCGCCTAGCGCCTCGGCCATCGAATTAGCGCCCGGCGTCTCAGTGCCCGCATCCGCTTTACGATTCCAGTTTGCCCGCAGCAGCGGACCGGGCGGCCAAAACGTCAACAAGCTGAATACCAAGGCGGAGCTATGGATCACGCTGGCGGCCATAGAGGGTTTAAGCGACCGAGCGATCCATCACTTAAAAACTTTGGCAGGCAGGCGATTGACCATCGCGGGGGAGATTCACATCACCGCCGACACCGAGCGCACGCAGGAATCCAATCGCCAGGCGGTATTGGAGCGGCTTTCAGATTTGGTGAAGCAGGCGATCGTGGAACCGAAACCTCGCCGCAAGACCAAACCGAGCCGGGCGAGCAAACAAAGGCGACTGGAAAGAAAAAAGCATCGCGGCCAAATCAAATCAGGTCGCCGCGGAAACAACCATGATGGATAATCAAGAGCCGCGCACGAAGTAAGTGGTCCCGCACCCCCCCAACAAATCTCACTCACTCATCATCCCCCTCAAAATCGTCTTCGTCTTCGTAATCGTCGTCATCATCAGGGTTGTCGAAATCATCTTCCTCTTCATCCTCGTCTTCATCCTCATCATCCTCTTCCTCGTCTAAATCTTCATCCACATCCTCTTCCTCCTCTGCATCCTCCTCGGCGTCTACCTCTTCCTCCGCGTCGTCGGCTTTGTCCTCCTCCTTTTCCTCCTTGTCGTCGTCTTCTTCCTCGTCATCCCGGACGGGCCTTTTGGCACAGCGGGCGACGGACTCTTCCTGCCGCTCGTCGCCGAGCCACAAATCAAATTCCGGCGCGTCGGTCGTCGAGAGGGCCGGCAACGATTCATCCAGCATGGTCGAAGCAAGTTTGGTCATCATCATTTGATCATCCTCGTGCGGTCGCGGCGACTGAAAGATCGAAATTGCACATTTCCACACCATTGCACCGAACGGCCAACCACCCGATCGGCCGTCCAGCGCGGCGGTATTGAAGCGGGCGACGGCATTAGAGTCAAGGGCGAAATGGCAACTCAAAAAAATGTTCAAATAAACGGCCGGTTCCCGAACACGGAGTATTTCGCGTAGCGGCAGGCCCGAAGGCTTCGGCCGTGAGCTCAGCCGAACGGGCCGCGCGGTCTTTACCCAGCATTCACCAGCGCCAGCGCAATGCCATCATAACCTTTGCTGCCAACCGTCTGAATCTCCGTCGCCGTCACCCGCTTCTCGGCGGCCAGCACTTCATTGAATCGCCGAATTCCCTGCACATCGGCATCGTCGCTGTTAGCCTCAACCACTTTCCCCTTCCGCACGACGTTATCAATCAGAATCAAACTTCCCGGCCGCGACAGCTTCATCGCCCATCGAAAATAATCGGCGGTGGCCGGTTTGTCGGCGTCGATGAAAATCAAATCAAACGGCCTAACTCCCTCCGCCTCTAGTTTCGGCAATGTCTCCAGCGCCTTACCCAGCCGCAATTCGACCATCTTCGCCAGTCCCGCCCGGGCAATATTTTCTCTGGCAACCTGCGCGTGCTTGGCATCGTATTCCAGGGTGATCAGCCGCCCGTCGCTCGGCAACGCCCGGCCAAGCCAGATCGTGCTGTAACCACCGAGCGTGCCGATCTCCAGAATCTTTTTCGCCCCAATCATCCTGGCCAGCAAATGCAAAAATTTTCCCTGCGTTGGCGACACCGCAATCGGCGGAAGTCCCGCCGCCGTGCTGGACGCCATCGCCGCAAACAAAGCCGCATCGCCGTGCGGTAAAAAACTCGTGATGTATTGGTCAACCGCCGTCCATTGTTCCTGCATAATGGGTTCCTCCTGGTTCATGGCCTGCGTCAATTATAGATGCGCCGCCGTATAATGCTGCCAATGAAGTTCGGACGCATCAAGCGACAGCATGGCCGAATCGCCGGACTGGACAAAATTCTCGACCGCATCATCAAGCAATGTCCGCACGTGACAAGGATAGTCCCCGGCCGAATCAAAGTGCGCCGCGGCCACAGCCCGCCGAGCTTGAAATTGCAATATTCCACGCCCGCCGGACTGAAATGTCTGTACACCAGCACTGGCACGGTGCAGGAAGTTTTTCTTATCTGCTCGGATAAACAGGCGGCTGAAGACTGGCTGCGGAAGCTGGTGCTGAAAGATGCTCCGGGGGAATCATGAAGGGCGTGTCGCAAGCAGCTACACTCCTGCGGCAGGGGCGGTTGGTGGCGTTTCCAACGGAAACGGTCTACGGCCTGGGCGCGGATGCCACCAACGCCGCAGCGGTAGCAAGAATTTTTTCCGTCAAGGGGCGGCCCGCAGCCAATCCGCTCATCGTTCACGTGGCTGATGCCAAAATTGCCCGGCAATACGTCACCGATTGGCCGGCGACGGCACAAAAACTCGCCGACATCTTTTGGCCCGGGCCGCTGACATTGGTATTGCCGAAATCGCCAAAAATTGTCGATTCCGCAACCGCCGGCCGCTCGACTGTGGGATTGCGCGTGCCGGATCATCTGCTTGCCCTGGAATTGCTCCGCGCATTTGCCGGACCGGTCGCTGCGCCGAGTGCCAATCGATCCAATCATGTCAGTCCCACCACGGCCGAGCATGTGCGCACTGATTTGGGCGATGAGGTAGATTTAATTCTCGATGGAGGCCCATGCCATGTCGGCATCGAATCAACCGTTATCAATCTGTCCGGCGACAAGCCGATGATTCTGCGGCCCGGCGGAATATCTCGAATGCAAATCGAAGCCATCATCGGCCCCGTAAGGCTTTGGTCCGGCAGCCTGAAAAAAGACCAACCCGCCGCCAGTCCCGGCCAGGCCGCCGTGCATTACGCCCCCAAAGCGACTGCCTATCGCTTTCCTCACCGTGATTTTCAAAGCGTCGGGAATTGGTGCCGCCGACATCTGCGCGATGACCAACCTTGCGCACTTGTAAAATTGGTTGATTCGGCAACGACCCTGCACACCCCGACCATTCAAATTGCCAACCTGCCAAACAATCCCGCCCACTATGCCCAGCGACTGTACGCATTGCTCCGCAGTCTCGATTCTCAGGGGATTGAAGTGATTCTGATCGAGATGCCGCCCGCCATCGATGCCTGGGCCGCGGTCACCGACCGGCTTACCCGCGCCACGCGTCCGCTGCCGTGACTCGTCGTTTATCGGACTCAATTTGGCAACCCGCCATTCGTGATGTATGTCATCAATGTTGGAAGCAGTGGACTGACGATGGCCCGGCGAACAAGCTGATTCAAGCATCGCGGCGTAACAATCCTCCTTCCCCAGGCCTGAAGCTGATTGGATCGGCTTCGGGCCTTTTTTTCAATCCCGCGTAGCGGTCGCCCCGCAGGCTTCGGCCGTGAGCTCAGCCGAACGGGGCACGAACGAAATCACGAGCCAAGCAAAAACTTTTCCACCGCCAACACAAATCCATCCTGCTCGTTGGTTGCCGTCACCCGCCGCGCCGCACGCTGCACTTCCGGACTGGCATTGCCCATGGCGATGCTCAGGCCGCTGAGCGCGAACATCAACACGTCATTGGGCATGTCGCCGATCGTGGCAATCTGCGCCGCCGGGATTCCCATGTCTTTGGAAAAACGCCGCACCACGCCACCCTTGTTGGCTTCGGGATGCGTGACATCCAGATAATATGGCTGCGACCTGGCGGCCGACACATGATCCCCGAATTCATGGCGGGCGGCCGCTTCGCATTTTGCCACCGCATCCAGATCATCGCTCACGCCGACAATCTTCACCACGCCATCCAATAGTCCGTCAAAGTTCTGCACCACCGTCGGCGGGAATTTCACGGTCCATTCCTCACGATCCACATGCGGCCCATGGCGAGCCGTCACAAACCAGTCGTTGCCGCGATAAATCCACACATCCAGACCGCCGGCCCGCAATGCCTTCACGACCTTCGGCGAAATATCGTCGGGAACTGTTTTGGAATCGATGATCGACAAATCCGGATGAACCAAAAGCCCGCCGTTGAATCCGGAGATCGGCGTGGAGATTTTCAGTGGCTCGATGAGCATTGCCATGCCCCGCGGCGGTCGGCCGCTGGTAATCGCAAAAGCGATTCCCGCCTTTCCCAGCTTCTCCACCGCTGTAATGGCCCGCGGCGTCAACACCTTGTTCTGCGTCACCAGCGTCCCATCAACATCGGCGATTAGCAGCTTGATCGGAGACGGCTTTGGTGGATTCGTTGTTTCCATCACCGGATAATCCTAAGCGAGGGTAATCGGCGTCCCACATTCCGGGCAGACGCCGCTGACATTGTCAGTCAGATTGTATTTACAATGGATGCAGCGACCGGCTTGCCGCAATCTGCTGTGCCTCCATTGCCGCCAACGCTCGGCTGTCCACTGCACCGGCAAAATCGCGCTGAAACAGATCGCTGGCCACCGCCGCAGGTGCAGGCTCTCCAATCCGGAAAATGCATTCAGCTTTGAAAATCCACCCTCCTGCTGAATAGCGGCGATGAAGTGATGGATGCAATAAATCAACAGCCCAAGCGAGTAGAGCGTTAATCCAGTCAGCATCCACCACCGGAACCTGCGCATGGCGGGATTGTATCAGGCAACCTGGGTAATCACGCCATCAAAGCGTAACCGCAGTATAATCTCGCAGTGGAAGCCAATTCCCAAGCCGAGCGCATACTCCGAAAGCGCATCCGTTTTCTATTGCCGCTGCCCATCGCACTTTTCATAGCCATCGGCCTCGCCTTCATGGCCACCGATCTCCTGGCCGTCAAATCGTACAGCGCCATGATTTGGATAGGAATTTACGAAACCGCGCTCATGCTGAACATATTCGCCCGCCGCAAACTGGCAAGAAAACTGGACCGTTTGCTGGCCGGCCGGTGCATCGGTTGTGGTTATGATCTCAGAGCGACCCCTGACCGTTGCCCTGAGTGTGGAACAATTCCACCGAAACAAGGGAAAAATTCAAACTGACCCCGCGCCTACCTTGTGCGCCTGGGCTGTGGTCTTGAATGTACAGTGTTATTTGCCGCAAACATACCCCTTATTGACCGAAAGCTTAGCGGGGGGACACTGCTGACAGCAGACAATCAGTGAGCGAGTGAGCCGGATGTCGGCTGACCGTCATGGTTTTGCGCGAGGTAGCCGTAGATGGCCGATATATCTTCATCGCCATGGCCTTCCCGAATTGCCAGGCGATAGATTTCCTTCGCCACATTTGTCAACGGCATTCCCATGCCGCTTTCGTAAGCGCTTGCCGCGGCCAGGTGCAAATCCTTCTGCAACAAGCGTAATGCGAAATCCGCCTGCCCATAATTGCCGGCTTCGAATCGCTCACGTTTGACCGCGACGAACGGAGCGACTGCCGGCCCGTTGAATAACGCCTCGAACAAAACCTCACGGGAAAGTCCGAGCGACTCACCAAGCACCAACCCTTCGGCACAAGCCGCCATTTCGGTTCCCAGCAATTGATTCATCACCATTTTGAGGGAAACCCCCATGCCTTGTCCGCCGCAGTGAACAATCCTGCTGCCCATGCATTCCAGCAAAGGCCGACATGCTTGCAAATCAGCCGCATCGCCGCCTACCCAAAAAATAAGCTTTGCCTGCGCGGCCGGGATTTTGGAGCCGGTGACTGGAGCGCCCAGGAAGCGCACACCGCGCGTCTGTGCCTCGGCCGCCATTTTTCTGGAGAACGACGGATCAACGGTACTACAATCAACCCACATTCGGCCCTTCTCCAGGCGCGAAAGGAACCCGTCCTTGCCCAGGGCCGCCTCTTCAACGACGCCGGGGCTAGCGAGCATTGTGAAGAGTATCTCCACTTGCTGCGCCAAAGCCGCGGGTGAATCGGCCCACTTTGCGCCGTCAGTAATCAATGGGTCCGCCTTGGCGCGACTTCGGTTGTAGACGACAAGGGAGTGGCCATGATTTAGCAGGTTTGCCGCCATGCGGCTGCCCATGGTGCCCAGACCGATAAATCCGATTTTCATTGGATCCTCCCGGCGAGTTCGGTGACAGATTCAATCTCCGCGACGTCGGATTGAGTAAGGTCAAATCCCGCGGCTGCAACCACGTCGTCCACCTGCTCCGGCTTGCGCGCGCCGACGATCGCTCCGGTCACGGCGGAATTGCGCAATGTCCACGCGATAGCAACCGCTCCGGGCGCGTAGCCGTGCAACTTGCCGATGTCCCGCAGGCGCCTGACCAATGCCAGGTGACCCGATAGGCGCGGTTCATTGAAATCAGGATCGTGCTTTCGCCAATCGTCGTCGGGCAGTTTGGAGATGCGTTCCCGTGTCATTGCACCGGTCAGCAGTCCCGAAGCCATTGGCGAATAGACGATCACGCCGATTCCCTCATGCTGGCAGAACGGCAATATCTCCTTGTCCACGTCGGGATGCACAAGCGAATACCGCGGCTGCAAAGAAGTAATTGGCGCGATGGCTTGCGCCCGCTCCATTTGTTCCACATTGAAATTCGAGACGCCGATCCAGCGTGCTTTGCCTTCGCGCTGCAACCGGGCCATCGTGCTCCAGCCTTCTTCAAGTTCCTTCACGTCTTCAACTGGCCAATGGATTTGGTAGAGGTCGAGCGTGTCCACCTTGAGTCGGCGCAGACTGTCTTCGCATTCTTGGCGAATGGAAGCCGCCGTGAGCACCCGATGAGTTTGGCCTTGCGTGTCCCAGCGGAGCCCGCATTTGGTAAATACGTATGGCCGCGGCCCTTTCCATTTCGCTAGCGCCCGAGCGACAATCTCTTCCGAGTGCCCCAGGCCGTACACTGCCGCGGTGTCGATCCAGTTCACGCCCAACTCCAGCGCGCGGTGAATCGCGGCCACGGACTCATCATCGTTTTGTTTTCCCCAGGCAAATTGCCATCCCGAGCCGCCTATGGCCCATGACCCGTATCCCACGGGCGTGATGAACAAATCTGAATTTCCAAGCTGTTTCGTCTTCATGATCAGATCTCCTGTACAAATGGATTGGTAATTGATGGAATTCAACACACGTGTCGTCATTGTGTTTCAACGTCGACCCCCACCTCCATGGAACCCGCCTCCTCCGTGGAATCCTCCGCCACCGAAGCTGTGGGACGCCCCGGATCGGTAATTGCCAAGGGAGCGAGCGGCGTAATGCTGATCGAGTCCGGACTCGGGCCTACCAAATGATTCGCCGTAGTGAGTCGGAGCTGGGGCCAGATGGTATGTCGGACTTGCGTCCGGAACTCGATCGACGCCGGACCATCTGCTGCCAGCACCACGATACTGCTCCCAACCCGCGTTGGAACGGCGGAACACGCCTCCGTCGCTGCCGGCGAACACATCGTCTCGTTGGCCGTTGACGGCATGGGCGGGCGCAGACGAGTGGAATCGGGAAGCTGGAATGTTTCGCCCGGCGTTGCCATCCCGAGCGTAAAGATTGTTCCAACCGGGTCCGCCGCGATCTGTTCCGGGCATTCGCGCTTGCAGATCAACATGGGCTGTGCCTTGGCGAAAGACGCCGCTTGCCCGTGCGTCCAGCAAATGAGTGCCGACCTGGTGCGAATGGACAAAGCCGCCCGGACCCCACCAGCGATGCGATCCCCATCGCTCGCCAGGGTGATCAGACCACCAGCGTTCGTGCCATGGGTGACCGAACCAGCCGACCCCGCCCCAGTACAGGCCCACGTCGAATCCCCATATGCAAGGCGGCGGGAAATAAGCCGTACCGTCCCAGCCCGGATAGTCATATCCAGTCCCGTAGACGATCGTCGGTCCGTAGACGAACGTGCCGGTGTACCCTGGTAGATAGCCGGAGGTCACGTAGTCCGGGTAATAGTCGTAGACGCGGACATAAGTCACGTTGTAGTCGGGGCAACTCGGCGGCAGTGTGTAAATCGCCGGTGGCACCGTCACAGCCACTGTCCATGGACCGTTTGGCGTGTCGGAGGAGTACCAGACGGCCTGGTGGCAGCAATAGTATTGGCCATTTACGCACAGCACTTCTTCTGGCGTGTTGAGCGCGTATGAAACGCCGGGGCTTTCCGGAACATCCTGGAACTGCGGTTTGCCGTCGTATGCGACTGTGAGGTCGGCCCCGGCATCACGCCGAATGTTGGCCGTCTGCGGAATACCCGCGTCGAGCACGGCCTCGCGCGCTTCGGTGGTTGCGGCGACAAACGTCAGCACGTCCGCCTTGGGTGAGTCGGCCGGGATCTGCGCGAATGCCGCCGGCAATCGGTCGGATGGGACATACTGCCATGGTCCCGCAAGTGAGGCGGCCGCGTACCAGCGCCCGGACAACAGCACATAATAGCGCTGGCCGTTCTGGTCCAGAAAAAGGTCCGATGCAGTGTTGCTCGCGTAAAGAAGTTCTCCACCGGCGCCACCGGGCACCGGCGTGAACTGGGGTGTACCCATGGTGACAACCAATTCCGTGGGATCAGTGGCGACGATAATTTGTGCGTTGGCCGAGGCAGGCGCAAGCTCGATGGCTGACGGGGCGACGGGGGTCGACTCGGTTGCCGGCAATGTGCTTGGACCCGTCATGGATTGCGGCGCGGGCGTGGCAAGCTGCTCGCCTGCGGCTGAAATTGCCGCCGGCACATTGGCGGTATCCACCCAGGGACCATAGACGCTTGGTGCGCCCACCCAGCGCGAACCTGCTTTCAGATAGTAACGCTGGCTCGCATTATCAAGCAGAAGGATGAACGGCGTATTCGCCACGCGCCAAACGCTCGGCTGCCCTGTCACAGGCTGAAGGCGAGGCGGTCCATTCACCGAGATGAGCGTGGCCGGCACAGTGCTGAACAGGATGCGCGGCGGGGTCGTCTCAATCTGCCTGGCCTGGGCATTCTCCTGATGTGCAGTGTCCAGGCTTGTCATCAGTTGATCCAATGGGCAGGTCACTTCCATTGAATTCAATTGCTGGCCGATGGCGCGGGCGAAGTCCTCCTGGTCAGCCGCCGTCGAGCCGGGAAGGCGAACGTCGTTGACTGTCACGTCAAGCACGCTGACCGTTCGCGTGTCACGATCGGTCAGGACATGAGCAGTGAACCATGCAACTCCAAACACCGGCGCCGATGCACCCGGCCGCAACAGCGACACCGCCGCTCGCGCGGTGAGCGTGTCTCCCTTCATCGCCTCAGGCTGAGGCTGATACACTTCAATGTGTCCATTGGCCGAATCCAGCGCGACGGGCCAGTAGGTCACAATGTTTGGCATCGGCATACTCTGCGCAGCGCATCCGTTCACGGCCAACCCCAACAGGAGCCACAGAAACGCCGGGACGTATTTGAGGGAAAACATACGACGCGATTTGTGAGCTTGGACGATTGAGCACATGACAAACCTCAACAGGCATATATGCGACAGTCACAATTGAGTAAGTGGCTCTTGCGCTGCGACCATTGCGCAGGTGTCTTTCTTTGGATCCGCGATCAAGTAAGCAAATCGAAGCAGCCACAGCGCGCGATCGACATCCGCAGCCGTCTGAACATCGAAGATGGAGCGACTTGTGTCGGCCGGGTCGAGATCGAGATTGGCCGTTGTGGGGGCCACGAGTTCGTCCCGCATTTCCGGCCCAAATGGGAGAACGAGCCGCCCATCCCAATTGAGGTGACCGAGTTTTACGCCGTTGACCGTTAAACATAGTCCGCGGCGATCGCGCGTAATCACCGCGCCCGACCAAGTTCCGACCGTCTGCACGACTTCTCAAAACTCTTTCAACATGCTTATGCGGCTCCAGAGCTCGGCCATTGCATCCGGAAGGACGTGTAAGCGGTGATCGCGGGAAACAACGGAATGTGTCATGGTTTGCGTCATATAGCCTTACTTGTTTTGCGTGCCGCGGATAGCGACGGCTAACCCCTAAAGCAACATCTGGGCCAGTACGCGAAACCACGCTCCCAATCCATCGGTAGGCACATCACTTACACATGGGTGTTAGCAAATCTCCCCAATGGGCCAAATTCAATCCACGCAAACCCTCAGTCTGAGGCTTTAGATGATCAGCGCTTACCGGCACGTCATTTGCGAATGACGGGGAGAATTAGGGTCAAACCTTGGAAAGGATGCCGTATGTTTACTTTAGAAACGTTTCCCATGACTCGCCGATGTTTTTTTGTAAAGGCCTCATTGGCTGCGGTGGCGGCATCCACTGTTGCGAGTCTCTTGGGGGCCGCGCCAGCCGTCGCAGCCGCTAAGGAATACTCGGACTCCCCCGATTTGCCGGATGCCGCTTTGCTTAATTCCGGGGAAGCGCCGACCTACCTCCTGGTATTCCACACCGGGCAAGAGGTCATGAAAGGACTGTTGGCGTTCGCCAAAAAATATGATTTGGTGGCGGGACATATCACGGGTATCGGCGCCCTCAGCGGCGCGGTCATCGGCTACTTCGATCCGGAAAAAAACGCCTATCTGCGCCACCAGGAGAACAGTCAGGCCGAACTCCTATCCCTGACTGGGAACCTGGCGTTAAATGACAATGAGCCGTTCTTCCACATCCACGTGGCTCTGGGTTTGCGAGATGGTTCTGCTCGCGGCGGGCATCTGTTTGAGGCCACGGTTCGCCCAACCGTGGAACTGGTGTTGACCACGTCTCCCCGGCCCATGCGGCGTGAGATTGATCACGAAACCGGCCTGCCCTTACTCGACCCATGATTGCTGAAACGGAGCATGCGCCATGTGGATCGTCCGACTAGCGCTTCGCCGCCCTTACACGTTTGTGGTGGTCGCAATGCTCATCGCCGTGCTGGGTATCGTATCGATCGTTACGATGCAATCGGACATCTTCCCAGCTATTAACATTCCGGTCGTCAGTGTCATCTGGACCTACAGTGGGCTTTCGCCGACGGAGATGCAGGAACGGATTACGACAGTCGTCGAGCGGGCGATAACGACCACGGTTAACAATATCGAGCACATCGAGTCGCAGTCGATCCGGGGCACGAGTGTCATCAAGATTTACTTCCAAGGCGGCGCGGATGTGAATGCTGCGGAGGCGGAAGTGACTGCGATCTGTCAAACGTTGATCAAGCCACTGCCTCCCGGGATCACGCCGCCGCTGATTATTCGCTATAACGCCGCCGACGTGCCGGTGATCCAGCTCAGCCTGGGGAGCAAGACACTTTCCCAGGCGGAGCTCAGCGACCTGGGAAACAACTTCATCCGCACCCAACTCGTGACGGTGAAAGGCGCCGCGGTACCGGTTCCGTACGGCGGGAAAACACGGGTTGTCAATGTGGATTTGGATCCGGACTCACTTTATGCGCGGGGAATCTCGCCGAAGGAGGTTAACGATGCTATTCTCGCGCAGAACATAGTCCTGTCAGCCGGCACGGTGAAGATGGGCTCCGTCGAGTACGACGTCGCGGCCAACAGCAGCCCCGAGTTGCTGGGGGATCTGAACAACATTCCACTTCGCTATGCCAACGGGGCCATGGTTTATCTGCGGGACGTGGCTTTTGTCCACGACGGGTATTTGCCGCAAACAAACCTCGTCCGCAGGAACGGCCAGGGCTCGGCATTGCTGCCGGTTCTGACTAGCGGCAGTGCGTCAACGTTGTCGGTGGTCAAGGACGTTCGGCAAATAATGCCCAAAATCCTGGCCGGCCTGCCCAAAAGCCTCAATGTCGACTTCCTGTTCGATCAGAGTGTCTTCGTCCGTTCCTCCATAACCGGGGTGGTCCGCGAAGGGGTGAGCGCCGCCTGTCTCACCGGGCTGATGATCCTGATGTTTTTGCGGTCATGGCGAAGCACATTGATCGTCGCCACCTCTATCCCGCTATCGATCCTCGTCTCCGTCTGTGTGCTTTACGCACTTCATGAGACATTGAACATCATGACGTTGGGTGGGCTAGCGCTAGCGGTCGGGATTCTGGTCGACGATGCGACGGTCGAAATCGAGAATGACTATCGCCATCTGGAGATGGGCAGACCGCTGCGCCAGGCGATCCTCGACGCCGCTGCGGAGGTTGCCACGCCGGCCTTTGTCGCCACGCTTTCGATCTGCATCGTTTTTGTTCCGATCCTGTTTCTCGGCGGAGTGGGCGGATTTCTGTTCTCGCCGCTGGCACTGGCAGTGATCTTCGCCATGTTGGCCAGCTATTTCCTCTCGCGGACGCTGGTTCCGACCATGGTCCTTTTTCTCCTGGCTGCGGAGGAGCGGCAGAAAAAGAACCCGAGCCCGCGCCGGCGATCCATCTTTCGCCGGATTGGCGACAGGTTCGAGGCGGGGTTTGAATCATTCGCCCGCGCCTATGAAAGCGTCCTCGACTGGGCGCTGGAACACCGAGGAATGGTAGCCGGTGCGCTTCTGGCGTTTGCGCTGTCGTCGGTGTTCCTTTACCGCTTCGTGGGGCGCGATTTCTTCCCGTCTGTGGATGCCGGTGAACTCCGCCTCCATGTGCGCTGTCCACCGGGCACTCGAATCGAGCAGTCCGAGGTTTATTTCCAGCATGTGGAGGATTACATCCGGCAAGTGATTCCGGCTAGCGAGCTGAACGTCATCGATGACAACATCGGATTGCCGAATAATATCAATCTGGCCCGCAGCGATAGTGTGACGGCTGGACCCTCAGACGGCGAGATCCTTGTGGAGCTGAATGCGAACCATCATCCGACGGCCGACTATCTCAAGACGATTCGCACCGAATTTCCCCAGCGGTTCCCCAACCTTCAGCTTTTCACCCAGCCCGCAGATATCGTGAGCCAAATCCTCAATTTCGGGCTTCCCGCTCCGATCGATATCCAGGTGAGCGGGCCGATCGGAGAATCGGACAAGAATTTTGCCGTTGCCCAGCAGATCGCCAAGGAGTTGACCGCCGTGCCCGGCGCGGTTGACGTTCACGTGCAGCAGATCACCGCTTCCCCGCGCATTGCGATCGACACCGATCGCACGTTGATGCAACAGAACAGAATGACCGAAAGCGACGTCGCCAACAGCCTGTCCGTGACGCTGAGCGGAAGCGGGGCGGCGGCGACGAATTATTGGCTGAATTACAAGAACGGCGTCGACTATCAGGTGATTGTACAGACGCCGCAGTACCGTGTGACTTCGATGGATCAGTTGAATCGCACGCCGATCTCCGTGGCGGGACAGACGAACCCGCAGATTCTCAGCAACCTCGCTACCGTGAGTCGGACAACGACGCCGCTCTCGCTGAACCATTACAACGTGCAACCCGTGTTCGACGTGTCGGCCAATGTTCAGGGCACGGACCTCGGCTCGGTCTCGGACCAGGTGAGCCGGATCGTCGCCAAGCATAACAGCCAGCTCTCCAAAGCCAGTTCGATCGTCGTCCGGGGGCAGGTGCAGAGCATGAACCAGTCGTTCTTCCAGATGGGGCTGGGGATCGCCTTTGCCGTACTGCTCGTTTACTTCCTCATGGTGGTGAATTTTCAATCATGGACAGACCCGTTAATCATCCTCATGGCACTTCCCGGTGCGATGGCGGGGATTCTATGGGCGCTGTACATCACACGAACGACAATCAGCGTGCCTGCGCTGATGGGGTGCATCATGTCGATCGGCGTGGCTACGTCCAACAGCATCCTGATGGTCACATTCGCCAACGAGCAGCGCCGGCCCGAATTCGGCAGCCGTGATGCGCGATCTGCCGCGCTGATCGCCGGCCGCACGAGGCTGCGCCCCGTTCTGATGACGGCGCTTGCCATGCTGATCGGCATGGTGCCGATGAGTCTGGCCCTGGGCGAAGGGGGCGAACAAAACGCGCCGCTCGGGCGTGCTGTCATCGGCGGGCTCACCGTCGCAACTGTCTACACGCTTTTCTTCGTTCCGGTCATGTACAGCCTGATGCGCCGCCAGGCTCCGAAGAACCTTGACGCCGAAAAGGAGGGCTGATCATGGACACGACCCTCGTTCAAAACCACGGAACCCAATCCGCAGCAAACGCCCACGGACCAAATGAATCGCCCGTGAGTCCTCCGCGGCGGGTCCGAACGCGAACGGTTCTTGGGATTGTGATCGTCATCCTCGGGATGTTCGGAGCCTTCCTGATACTGGGGACCGTTTACCGGTCTTCCCACAACCGCGCGCTGGAATCGGCTGCTTCTGCGGCGGCGAGTACGCCCCCTCGCGAGTATGTTGTGCGTCCGGTCGCATCCGCAGCCTCAGAATGGTCTTTGCCTGGCACTACGCAGGGCATTGTTGATGCAGTCACTTACGCGCGTGTCAGCGGGTATCTCATCAAGCGGTACGTGGACATTGGGGATCGAGTGAAGGCCGGCCAACTTCTGGCGGAAATACAATCGCCCGAACTCGACCAGCAATTAAATCAGGCGCGGGCGAACCTGGAACAGGCCGACAAACAACTGGACTTGCAGAAAGCCAACCTCGAGCTGGCGCGCACGACGATGGAGCGCTATAAGGGGGCAGACCAGGAAGGCGCGGTTGCCAAGCTGGCCGTCGATCAGGCTGTCGCAGGTTATGCCACCGCCCAGGCCTCGGTCGCCGCCGCGAAGGCCAGCGTCGCTTCCAGCGACGCCAGCGTGCGGCAGTATGAGGCAATGACGGCCTTCGAACGCGTTCTCGCCCCCTTTGACGGGATCATCACTCAGCGAAACGTCGACGTCGGCGCGCTGATCACCGCGGGAAGTCCCACTAACAATATCAGTGCTGCGCCCACCAGTGTCACAGGTGCCGCCACCGGACTGTTTGAGGTCTCGCAGATCGATACCCTCCGCGTGTTCGTGAATCTTCCCCAGGCGGTGGCCACGAATGTGACGGTCGGGATGCCGGTGCAGGTCACGATTCGCGGAGCCCTCACGTCGCCCGTGCCGGCGACCGTCACGCGCACCGCTAGCGCACTGGATCCCGGCACACGCACCCTTCTGACCGAAGTCGACATTCCCAATGCTTCGCACGGCATGCTCCCAGGGCAGTTCGTCTACGTGGTGTTCAAGATCGGACGCTGGGGAAAGCGCTGGAACATCCCGGCCACTGCGCTCATCTTCAACGCCGACGGCACCCAGGTCATGCAGGTCGGGCCGGACGGCAAACTGCATCTCCAGAAAGTGATCGTCGGCCGCGATTTCGGGGACGTCATTGAAATCCAGGCGGGGCTGAGCGGCAGCGAGACGATCGTCGAACAGCCGGATGTGTCTCTGCAAGACGGACAGGTCGTTACCCCAGTCGAGTCTCAACATGCAACGCCGCAATAACATTCTCTTTGGCGCGCTCCTGTCGCTGGCGATCGTCGTGCCGGGTTGCGAGGTAGGACCGAATTACGCGCGGCCCGAGGTTGAGCAGCCGCAGACATTCAAGTCGAAGCCCACAACCATGCCGGTGCCGCAGATTTCCGCGCAATGGTGGCGGCTCTATCACGACGCCGAACTCGATCAACTCATCGCGATGGCCAATGAATCGAACCAGAGTCTCCGACAAGCTGTGGCTCGACTGGACCAGGCCCGGGCGCTGGCCCGTGTTGCCGCGAGCTACCTGCTTCCGACCGTGACCGGCAACCCAAGCTTTGCACGGCAGCGAACGTCCGCTAACAGCCCCAGCACAATTACCGGACAACCGGCAGGCCAGTCGGTTGTCTACAACGACTGGCAGATTCCCTTCGATCTCACCTACGAGATCGACGTCTGGGGTCGCGTTCGCCGCACTGTTGAAGCATCGACCGCCCAGGCTGCGGCCAGTGTCGACGATCTGGCGGTGGTCAGGCTCACAGTCGCCACCGACGTGGCAACCTACTACTACACGCTTCGCGGGCTGGACGCTCAGGAGCAGATCCTTCAGCAAACCGTCACGGCCTACGCCGAGCAGGTGCGACTGGTCTCGGCCCAACTAAAAAACGGCCTCGTTGCCCCATTGGATTTGTACCAGGCACAGTCGCAGTTCGAAGCGACCCGCGCCCAGTTGCGTGACATCCAACGGGCCCGGGCAGACGAAGAGCACGCGCTGGCCGTGCTCTGCGGCCGGGCGGCGCCGTCGTTTTCGGTGCCGGCCGACCCGTTGCTCGCAGCCAGACCGCCCGCCGTACCGGTTGGACTGCCGGGGCAAATGCTGACGCGCCGGCCGGACGTCGCCGAGGCTGAGCAGAACGTTGTTTCGTTCAATGCGCAAATCGGCGTTGCGACTGCCGAGTTCTACCCGACGTTCACCTTGACCGGCTCAGCCGGCTTCGAGAGCGCCAACTTCGAACACATCCTCGACTGGAAGAGTAAAGTCGCTTCCATAGGCCCAGGCGTCTCTATCCCCATTTTCGAGGGCGGCCGCCTCCGCGCCAACCTCGCCGCGGCGAAGGCGCAGTATCAGCAGGCCGTCGCCGCTTACGTGAATCAGGTGCTGATCGCCTACGGCGACGTCGAAGACGCGCTGACCGATTTGCATGCCCTCACCGACGAAGTGGATCGCATGCGCGCCGCAGTCGCGTCGTCGCAGGATTATCTCAAGACCGCCCGCGTGCAGTACAAGCAGGGGCTTGTCACTTATCTGATCGTCATTGACGCCGAGCGCACGCTGCTGACCAATCAGTTGACGTTGTCGCAGGACGTCAACCTCCAGATGTCGGCCAGTATTCATCTGATCCAGGCGCTGGGCGGCGGATGGAGTGTGAATGCCCCTGGATAAGAACCGTTAGATCTTTCTGGAGTAAGCTGACATGAAACGAATTGGCTTTATCGGCTTAGGCGTGATGGGCGGCGGAATCGCGGGGACACTGTTGAAGGCAGGATATGACTTGACCATCTGGAGCCGCAATCCGGATCAAGGCAAACCGCTGGTCAAGCGCGGAGCCAAAGCGGTGCCGACGATTGCCGCCGCCGTGAAAGACGCAGAAGTGGTCATGTATAGCCTCAGCAACGATCGCGCGATCGAAGAAGTCGTCTTCGGCCCCGGCGGTGTTTTATCATCCGTCAGTACGGGGCAAATTGTGCTCGATTGCACAACGGTGCATCCGCAGACCAGCCGGAGGCAGTCAGAAGCCTATGCGAAGAAAGGAGTCGAATTCATGGATGTCCCCGTGTTCGGAAGCCGCAGCGAAGCCGCCAGTGGCGGGCTATGGGTTCTCGCCGGTGGAAAACGCGACGTGTTTGAGCGCATTCGTCCGATCCTGGAGGCCATGGGTGAAACCGTTCATTACATGGGTGATTCCGGCAAAGGCAGCGCGATGAAACTCGTTGGCAATCTCATCGTCGCCGCGCAATTGCAGGCATTGGGTGAAGCCATGGTGCTGGCCACCAAAGCCGGCCTTAACCCCGAGGACGTGTTTGGCGTTCTGAAAGTGACTGACTTCCGCTCTCCAATTCTGTCGGGAGTAGGCGCTGCATTGGTTAAACGGGACTTCAATCCGAACTTCGCGCTGAAGCACCTGCTCAAGGACGCCAACCTGATTGACCGATTCGCGCAGGATTTGAATTCCCCCATTCCTGCCGCTGCGGCAATTCGTGAAACAATCAAATCGGCGGTGAATCAGGGCTGGGGCGAAGAGAATGCATCGGCGATGATCAAAGCCCTCGAACTACAGGGAAATGTGCGGATCGGACAAACTTGAAGTCAGACATGCCGGCCATGTTAATTCGCCGCCAATTTGTTGGTACCTTTATTAACGCGGGAGCCAGGGACTCAGATTTATCCGCTTCCGCTGAGTCTCTCAATCGAAAGGTTGCGCGTTTGTTCGACGAGGTCTGAGCAAATCGATTCCAGCCGCTCGACTAAGGGTACGCACTGCTCAATTTGCCCGCGTGCTGCCTCATCTTCAAGGTTCGAGGCTGCGGAATCGGCAACGGTTGAGAAGGCGGACAACGTACCACGCAATAAATGAGCTGCCTCGCGCAGGCGCGGCGCATCGTTGTCATTCATTGCTGATCGAACCCGCGCCATCTGATCGGGCACACTCGTTTGAAACGTCCGGCAAATGCTTTCGAGAATGGCCGCCTCACCGCCGCAGGTACCCAAAATTACCCGCGGGTCGAGCAGGCCTAAGTCCCGATCATCCGCCGGCGTGCGGGCCGCGACCACTCGATCTATAACCTCCCACAAGGCCTCCGCCTGGACCGGCTTGGACAGGAAATCATCCATGCCGGCGGCAAGACATCGCTCACGATCTGTCTTCCCGGTGCGCGCCGTGAATGCGATGATCGGCAGGTGCTTTCCGCTGCCACGCTCCTGCTCACGAATTGCTTGTGCCACCGCAAAGCCATCCATCACCGGCATATGGATGTCCAGGAGCAACAGGTCGAATGTGCCCTCGGTGGCCAGCGCGACCGCTTCTCGACCATTATTAGCGATGTGGGCGCTGTGACCCCGCGGACCGAAAAGTTGCTTCAACAAAATCACGTTGAATTCGTTGTCCTCAGCCACCAGGATGTGCAGTGGCCTCACAGGCGCGGGGAATGCCGGTGATTCCGACGTTGATGCGACCACCTTTACGGGCGCGGCGTCTGGAGTCGTGCGACCCATGACCTGACTGATTGTTTCAAGGAGCTCCGACTGTTGCACCGGCTTGAGCAAATAAGCGTTGATCCCCATCTCTTGAGAACGCGCGGTACTGATACTGCTATCGTCGGAAGGAAGCAGAATAATGCGCGTGGAGGAGACACCGACGTGCGCGCGGATTTGACGGGCAATCGTCAGCCCGTCCCCATCAGGCATGCGCCCATCAAGAAGCACAAGCGAGTACGGCGCGCCGGCTTCAACCGCCTGACGCAAGGCATCCACGGCGGCGGCTCCGTCGCCAACAGCCATGGGACGCATCCGCCAACTGCGTAGCCATTCTTCCAGGATTTGGCGGTTGGTGACGTTGTCGTCCACAATGAGCACTCGCAAGTTGTCAAGCCGGTCGGAAGACTCGCCGGCACCCGCCGCTCCGCGCTTGGACGATCTCCCAAATCGCGCGCTAAAGCTGAATGTGCTCCCTTGGCCCGGCTCGCTTTCGACATCGATCTTCCCGCCCATCAGCCCGGCCAACTGGGCGGAGATTGTCAGCCCCAGGCCGGTGCCGCCGTATTTACGGGTTGTCGAAGAATCTTCCTGCTCAAAAGCGCGGAAGATGGTCGCCTGTTTTTCTCTTGGGATGCCTATGCCCGTGTCCCGAACTGTGAAGAGAAGATGAACTTCATTGTTCGAAGGCGCGGCATCGGAGAGACCACGCACCTTTATCACGACCTCACCCTTTTCGGTGAATTTGATGGCGTTTCCGATGAGATTCAAGAGCACTTGACGCAGCCGCCCGGCATCACCTATCAGAGCGTCGGGCACATCCGATTGCACATTGGAAACCAGCTCCAGTCCTTTCTGATGCGCGCGCACAGCCAGGGCGCGCAAGGTGTCGGCCAATGTCGCGCGCAGCCAGAACTCACCAAGACTAAGTTCCAGCTTGCCGGCTTCGATCTTGGAGAAATCGAGCAGGTCGTTGATGATGCCCAGCAGGTTATTGGCAGCTGATTTCACCGTTGCCAGCGATTGCCGCTGACCTTCATTCAGGTCGGTGCCGAGGACAATCGCTGTCAGGCCCATGATGGCATTCATCGGTGTCCGGATCTCGTGGCTGACATTGGCCAGGAATTCGTCCTTGGCGCGGTTGGCCGATTCAGCAGCCTCTTTGGCAAGGCGCAGCTCCTCGGCCGCGAGCTTGTCGTCGGTAATGTCAGTGCAGGTGCCGAACCATTTGAATATGTGACCGTCACTGTCCCGGATTGGGACGCCGCGAGTCTTAAACCAGCGGTACTCTCCGTCGAACCGGCGAACTCGGTATTCCACGTCATAACCGTGGCGCTCCGCTACGGAGTCGGTCCAGAATTGCCGAGTCGGTTCCCGATCGTCCGGGTGCAGTGTTGCCATCCACTTCCAGCCCAATAGCTCACTCGTCGGCACTCCGGTGTATTGAGTCCACTGCGTGCTGAAGTAGTCGCAGGCGCCGTCGGGCATCGCCGTCCAAACCAGTTGCGGGAGGGCTTCGGTGATGCTACGCCAACGGTGCTCGCTCTTGCGTAGAGCTTCTTCGATCTTTTTGAGGTCGGTGATGTCGACGGAAGTACCTATAAATTGAATGGGTTTCCCCTCCGGGTTGCGCACCACAACGCCGCGCGTTAGACGCCAACGTTCCGAGCCGTCTTTATGGCGGACCCGATATTCCAATTCAAACTCACGGCTGTCGCCGGCCAGGAACACGCGCATCGCGCTCATCAGCCGCTCCAGATCCTCGGGATGCACCACCAGGGCCATCGCGGTTGCAAAGTCGGTCGGCACCGTCAGAGGGTCGTAGCCAAGCAACTCCCAGACATTTATAGGGGTCGAGCGGCTGTTTTCGATGCGGCCGTCCGGCATGTCGAATTCCCAGATGCTCAGGTTCGAGCCATGCACTGCCAGTTCCAGGCGTTCCTTGCTGCGTCGCAGCAATTCCGCTTCTTCCGCACGTCGGCGCTGGGTCATGTCGCGGAACACAAGAACCACTCCGGTAATTTTGCCGTCGTCTTCGACGATTGGTGAACCGCAGTCGTCAATCGGCAGTTCCCGGCCATCTCGGGCGAGAAGGGCAGTGTGATTGGCCAATCCGACAACGGTGCCGAGGCGGAGCACCTTCGCGGCCGGATCCTCGACCACCGCGCGAGTATCCTCGTTGATGATTCGGAACACTTCGGTAATCGGCCGGCCGATGGCGTCTGCGGATTTCCACGCCGTGAGCGTCTCGGCAACCCGGTTCATGAATGTGACGCAGGCACGGTCGTCCGTGGCGATGACCGCGTCACCGATACTTGACAGCGTGACCGCGTAGCGACGCTCGCTCTCGCGCAGCTTTTCCTGGGCTTTCTTAGCGTTCGTGACGTCCATTACCGCGCCAACAAACTCGAGTTGGCCCGGTTTATCCCCCTTGGCATGAGCGACGACGTGGACATGTTTGACCGATCCATCCGGCATCAGCAATCGATGTTCGAAATCAAAATCCTTCCCATCCTTCACCGCCTGTTCAATGGTCTCTTTCACAAGGATTGTGTCATCCGGATGAGTGCGTTCGACAGCAAATCCGACTGTCGGTTTCATGGCTTTGTCGCATTGGAAGATTCGAAAAGTTTCCTCTGACCAGAGAAGCTCGCCGGTGAGAAGCTCACCGCCGGAAATCCGCCAGCCGAAGCTGCCGGTGTGACTCAATCGTTGTGCCTCGGATAAATAGGCTTCGCTTTGTTGCAGCTTCTCTTGCATCAACTTGCGCACTCTGGAGACCAACTGAGTGATAGTGCCTGAGGCCGTGAGAAAAGCGATAAAGGCCACGGCATCGCTAGGATCGGTCACTGAGAAGGAAAAAATCGGTGGCACAAAAAGTAATCCAAACACCCGACCGCGATCAAAGAGACAGCGGCCGATACAAAAAAGTTGCCCTGGAGAGACAGCAACACAATGGCGAGGAGGTACAAACAGGTTGGCGTCGCTTCATGGAGCTGGAGCCGAAAGCAGACGAAGGTGATCAATGCGACGGCGATGACGCCGGACACAAACTGAGCAACCGCGCGCAAAAATCTATGGTTGTGTTTATCTGGCATGAGCCGCCGAATCTGCGATGCGGCACCTCATAGGTTCGAGTCTTTGCGCGGAATAGCGGGCGATTAACTTTTCGAGCGAATACAATGCCAAATCGTCTGGGAAGTTCCAAGTCGTGCGCATCGAATGGGGCGACAATCATGGCCAGACCGACGCACAAATATTCCTCCCTTTGAATTGATTTGGGCAAACTCGTCATGGGGCCTTGAAGGGTCAAGTCTCCCTTATGGAGCGGCTTTGTCGGGCCCGTCCTTTGACGCGATAAAGACGTCCCGTCGCGGGACCCGTTCAAAAAAGCTGGCAGGTTTGCTGAAATTCGTCGCCAGCACGTCCACCGGATTCCCCGAAATCCATTGCGAGAGGTCGATGGCTGCATACGTCCCGGTGTTGAGGCCGATGAGTACCCGGGCCGGTTTATCCCCAACGTTCTCGATGGAGTGTCCGTATCCCTGGGGGATGTAAGCGACATCTCCCTGCTCCAGCGTTTCGATTCGATACCGCCCGTGCGAGCCGAACATCGTGACGCTGAGCTTTCCCTCGATAAGGTATTGCCACTCGTCGGCGGTCGGATGCCAGTGAAGCTCCCGAATGGCGCCAGGCTCAAGTTCGAGCACCACTCCCGTGACCGTCGTCGAAATCGGAAAGGTGGTCGAATCGACACGCCACTCCCGACCACCCTTGAAGGTGCGCCGCGGTGGTTGAGACATGAGCTGATACTTGTGAGTCAGCGCTGGAACGCTCCAACCCCGAAGCGGGGTCGCCGGCTCTTGCGGTGGCATCGTACCCCTGGCGAAGTAGACTTCGTCTTTTGGGATTCCATCGAGAGCTTCCTGCGAAACCCCGAGATTTTTCGCCAGCAGATCCTTCGGGGTGTGGCCAAGCCAGTCGGTAATGCTGAATGTCCCAAATTCTGAGAAGTAGCCGTTATCAAAGACCAGGATGAAGTGGCACGGCTCCTGCCCCAGGCATTGGAGCATGTGGCCGTGGCCGCGCGGGAAAAACCATACATCGCCCGGCTCGAAGTCGTTGGTCTCAACGTGTCCGTCCGGTTGGATCACCGTTATACGGACGCGCCCCTCAAGCACGAACGCCCATTCGCCGGCGGTGGCGTGCCAATGCATTTCGCGCATCGCGCCAGGCTCCAGCCGCATCGACACGCCAGCGATCCCTTTGGAGATCGGCAACTGCTCCACCGTCGCCTCTTTTCCAGAACTGCGGCCAATCACCTTTCCGATGGACTTCTCCAGGGCAAAGGTAAACTGCGGAAGCTCCTTCCCCGCGAGTAGCGGGTCGGGAACGTTGTTCATATAAGTCAGGTCAGGCATGACTATCTCCTTTTGCAAGTCTCAAGCCGCTGTTGCGCTCCACCCGCGGTATGCGTTCAAAACCAATAAATACTGCACGCCGTGGCTAAAGCAACGCAGATGCCAGCTTGCGTGTGGAATGTCCGTTACGAAGAAGCTCATCCGGAAACGATCCGCATGGGAAAGAATCCGCCCGGATGGGTCAAAATTCGTCCCAGCCGATGACGTCGTATCCGGAATGCCGAGCTGGCGGTGAATTTGCTGGTCAAAAGAATTAAGCTTAGGAGTCGAATTGACCACTTCTTCCACTACGCCTGACTTGCCATCTGGTGCGCTCACCCACCGGCTGCTGCCATGGCTGGTCGCTGTGGCAATGTTTATGGAGCAACTGGACTCGACGATCCTCAACACGGCCGTGCCGACGATCGCCAAAGCTCTCGGCGTGGCCTCACTCAACATGAAAGCGGCTCTGACCAGCTACATGCTCAGCCTGGCCGTCTTCATCCCGATCAGCGGGTGGATCGCCGACCGCTTTGGAACTCGACGCGTCTTTTTCACCGCCATTGGTCTCTTCACCCTCGGTTCGCTCCTGTGCGGGTTGGCCGTGAACATGCCGATGCTCGTGGCCAGCCGCGTCGTCCAGGGATGCGGAGGAGCCTTGATGGTGCCGGTCGGAAGAATCGCACTCGTGCGGACATTTCGCAAATCCGAATTGTTGCGCGCCTGGAGCTTTGTCTCGATGCTCGCCATGATCGGACCGTTTCTAGGTCCGCTCGCCGGCGGCTTCATTGTCGATTACCTGAATTGGCGCATCATCTTCCTGGTCAACTTGCCGATGGGGTTGTTCGGCCTTTACATGGCTTTCCGCCACATGCCCGATTATCGCGCCGCAAAAAGCGATCCGTTGGACTTCGTGGGTCTCGTCCTGTTCAGTTCGGGAATATCCTTGCTCTCCTATGTATTGGAGATTTTTGGCCAGCATTCGATGAGCGTGACGGCTGAAGTTTGTCTGCTGGCCCTGTCAGCGCTTCTCTTGTGGGCGTACGGTCAGCATGGACGAAAAGAAAAGTATCCGCTGTTGCATCTGCGTCTTTTCGCCATCCGCACGTTCCGCGCGGCAGTGGTCGGAAGTTTCATCACCCGCCTGGCCATCGGTGGATTGCCGTTTCTCTTGCCGCTGCTCTACCAGATCGGACTGGGTTATACAGCCCTGCAATCCGGGCTGTTGGTCATGCCGCAGACGCTGGCGGCGATCGCATCACGGCCGTTCCTCCCGAGGCTTCTCAATTCACTGGGGTATCGGAAAATTCTGCTCTTCAACACGATCACGATCGGAGCGATGATCCTGCTGTTCATGACCGTTGGCTCGGGAACGCCGGCTTGGGTGATCGCGACCGAGGCGTTTTTCTTTGGAATGTTTTCATCGATTCAGTATATCTGCATGAATACGTTGGCCTTCGCCGACCTCGATGACGCCGACGAAAGCAATGGCAGCAGCATCGCCAGTACCGTGCAGCAAATGTCGTTGAGCTTCGGCGTGGCGATCGCGTCGCTGGCGACGATCCTGTTTCTGGGTGGAAATCGTATTCCCGGACCGGCGATGATGGTGCGCGGAATCCATCACACGTTTCTGGCGATGGGGTTGTTCACGATGGCGACGGCATGGGTCTTCAAGGAGCTGCGCCCGGACGACGGCGGATCGGTCAGCAGGCTGCATTGAAAGAGATGCTAACCATAGCGATTGCACTCGCCAGCGAATAGAATGCTCGCTGCCGTGTGAGTTTGAGTCGTGCCGCCGATGCAGCATAATGCGAGAGAATCGTGGCTCATCTGCTACTCATCGACGATGATCCCGGCCTGATCCCCGAGCAGGTGCGTCAGGCTTTCCCCGCTCCTTCCCATCATGTCGAGGTAGCCGCCACCGGTAACGCAGGACTTGAGCGTGCTCGGACCAAGACACCCGACGTGATTCTTCTCGATTTGCGTTTGCCCGACCAATCCGGGCTGGATGTCTATCACAATATTCGTGAATTGGACGCTCGTATTCCCGTCATCTTTGTCACGATGACCAAGACCGCGGACACCGCTATCGAGGCGATGAAGCAGGGTGCATTTGACTACCTGTTTAAGCCCCTTGATCTCCAGCAAGTGCGGAAAGTAGTTGGCGAGGCTCTGGAGGTCGGCCGGCGAATGCGCGCACCGGCAGTCTTCACCGAGAGCCCACCGGACTCGAATGTAGACGGCGCAATCCTCGGCGGATGCGCGGCGATGCGCGAGGTTTACAAGGCGATTGGCCGCGTCGCCGGCCAGGACGTCACCGTGCTGATCGCTGGCGAAACCGGCACCGGAAAAGAACTGATCGCCCGGGCGATTTATCAGCACAGTGCCCGCGCCAAGGCGCCGTTCATGGCCCTCAACTGTGCCGCCATCCCTGACAACCTCTTGGAGAGCGAACTGTTTGGCCACGAAAAAGGTTCCTTCACTGGGGCGGACCGCCGCCGGATCGGTAAATTCGAGCAATGCAATAACGGGACCATCCTTCTCGATGAAATTGGGGATATGCCACTGGCATTGCAGGCGAAGATTCTCCGCCTGCTACAGGAACAATCATTTGAGCGAGTTGGGGGCAACGAGACGGTGCAGACCAACGTGCGCCTGATCGCGGCCAGCCACCGTGATTTGAAAGCCATGTCGCAAGACGGACAGTTTAGGGCGGATCTGTATTACAGATTAAGTGTCTTCACCATCCATTTGCCTCCGCTGCGCGATCGCGGTGAAGACCTCGCCATGCTGGTTCAATACTATCTTCGGCGGTTTAGCCGCGAACTTGGGCGCGAAGTCGCTACGGTGGATAGTGAAGCGATAGCGCGTTTGCGCGCCCACCACTGGCCGGGAAATATCCGGGAGCTGCAAAGTGTCGTGAAACAGGCTCTGCTTCAGTCGCGGGGGTCTGTTCTGCTCCCATCATTTTTGCCCGAACTCTCCGATGTCGCTGCTAAACCTTCCTCATCGGAAGCGGTAAATGTAGGGCTTGAGGCTTTCATCCGCCGGCGGCTGCAACCCGATTCTCACGACTTGTATTCAGAGGCACATCGCCAAGTGGACCGATTCCTACTGACCAGTGTCCTGGAGTACACCGGTGGAAGCCAACACAAAGCAGCTCGCCTCCTGGGAATCGCCCGACAGACTTTACGCCTCAAACTCCGCGACCTGGGCTTGCACGTCGGACAATCGGTCGAAGCCGATGACGACAATGAACCGTAAGAACCTGGCATAGTGTGGTGCAATTTATAGCGCCTCGGCTGTAATTTGAGAAAATCGGAGCGACCCATGGCAGAGTTCCGCACGGAGATTGACAGTCTCGGAGAGGTGCAAGTACCCAGCGACAAACTTTGGGGCGCGCAGACGCAGCGGTCACTGGAGCACTTCAGCATCGGACACGATTTAATTCCACGGGAGATGATCACCGCGTATGCGGTCCTCAAGCGATCGGCGGCAACGGCCAATCACACGGGCGGTCGACTCGACGACACCGCTTATGGGCTCATTGTTAAGGTCTGCGACGAAATTCTCGCCGGCCAACATCATGACATGTTCCCCCTGCATGTCTGGATGACGGGCAGCGGCACGCAGTTCAACATGAATGTGAACGAAGTGATTTCCAACCGCTGTTGTCAGCTTGCCGGAACGCCGTTGGGGAGCAAACGTCCGGTTCACCCGAACGATCATGTAAACATGTCACAATCGTCGAACGATTCCTTTCCATCGGCGATGTACATTGCCGCCGCGGTGAACGTCAACAAGCGGCTGATTCCCGCGGTGACGGCGCTGCGCGACTCAATCGCCGCCAAATCCAAGGAATGGGACAACATCGTCAAAATCGGCCGCACGCACATGCAGGATGCAACGCCGATCACGCTTGGCCAGGAATGGTCGGGCTATGCTGGCTTGTTGTCCGACGACCTGGAACGGATCGGCGATGCGCTGCGGGGCGTTTACCGTTTGGCTCTGGGTGGCACGGCCGTCGGCACGGGAATTAATGCGGCACCCGGATTCGCCGAGGCCTCCGCTGCGGAAATTGCGCGGTTCACGGGCCTACCATTTATCAGCGCCCCAAACAAATTCGCCGTCCAGGGGTCGCACGATGCATTAGTGCAGCTTTCCGGCACGTTGCGGACGCTGGCAACATCTCTCTACAAAATCGGCAATGACATCCGGCTGATGTCGTGTGGCCCGCGCGCCGGTTTCGCGGAATTGCACATTCCGGAAAATGAGCCCGGCTCATCGATCATGCCGGGCAAGGTGAATCCAACTCAGGCCGAAGCGCTGACCATGATTGCGGTGCAGGTGATGGCCAATGATGTTGCCGTCGGATTCGGCGGGGCGGGGGGTTATCTGGAAATGAATGTGTACAAGCCGCTAATGATCTTTAACCTCACCCAGTCGATCACGCTCTTGTCTGACGGATGCACGAACTTCCGAAAGTTCCTGGTGGAAGGCACGCAGCCGAATAAAAAGAAGATCGCAGAATACGTGGAGCGCTCGCTGATGTTGGTTACGGCGCTGGCGCCAGTGATCGGTTATGACAAGGCATCGAAGATTGCCCATTATGCCATGGACCACGATCTCACGCTCAAGACGGCGGCCCTGCAACTCGGCTTTGTCAATGAGCAGGAGTTTGACCGTGTCGTCGATCCGGCAAAAATGGTCAGGCCGTATGTCGCAATGGCAAAGTGAATCTGCTTTGAATGTTGGAGATGAATAGGCAAGCCGCGAGCCACGATCGATGAACAACATGCCGGCTAAGTCGGAAGAAGTGGTGCATCTCTCGCTGCTACTGGGCCGGCTGCTGATGATCAGCGGCACAGATACTTCGCAAGTGAAAGTGGGCGTCGAACGTTTTGCGGCGGGGCTTGGGTTTGAAACACATCTTTTGGTCAGTTACGAGGCGCTGCTGCTGACGGTGATCAGCGACGGTGAATTCCGCACGAAGGTTGGCTCACAAGTGGCGGGCATGACCGTCGATATGATGGCGGTGCAGGTTCTCAATCAGATTATCGACGATGCGGCCGAGGGTCGGTTAAACATCGCCGAAGCACGGGCGCGCATCTTGGCAGTCGCACAGATTCGCCCGTCGTATCCGCGATGGCTTGTCGCCGGCGCGCTCGGACTTACCGCCGCCAGTCTCTCCTGGCTTTTCGGCGGCGATGCAGCGGTATTTGTCGTTTCATTCATCGCTGGAACCATCGAAATTCTGTTACAGCAACAACTGCGGCGCTGGCGGCTGCACCCGCTGGCGGTCACTTTCCTGACCGCCCTGACAGGTGGCAGCATCGGCGGATGGGGAATGCGGCTTCATCCCGGGATAACGCCGGCGCTGTGTCTCATCGCTCCCGGCATGATTCTGGTTCCCGGCGTCCCGCTCATCAACGGCATCTGCGACGCGATCTTCAACAACATCGGCCTGAGCCTGGCGCGCCTGGCGTCGGCGCTGCTTGTCGTCACCGCCATTGCATTCGGTCTTTTCGCGGCGATGATGCTCACGCGGCTGGCTATTCCGATATCCGCAGCAAATCCGTTGATCCCAGTTTCCCAGGATGTGTTGTTCTCCGCTTTGGCGACGATCGGTTACGTCTTTCTGTTTAACGTGACGCCGCGCATCGCTTGGGCGTGTGTCGTGTGCGGGGTGTGCAGTCACTCGTTGCGCACGGCCTTGATGCACCTGGGACTGGACATCGTCAGCGGGACGGTGATCGGTGCGATGGCCGCCGGTTTTTTGGCGTTTTTCTTTTCCCGCCGTTGCGGAGCACCACCCGCGACATTCGCCTTTCCCGGCGTAGTGGCGATGGTTCCCGGTTCCTATGCATTCAAAGCCGTGGTCGCAAGCCTGCAAATCATGCGCTTGGGCAGTGCAAGTCCGCCGTCGCTGGTGGCGCAGTCGATATCGCTGATCATCGCCACCATCTTGCTCACCGACGCCATTGCCGTGGGATTGGGGATTCCGCTGTCGCTCCGTCTTCCGTCGGCCATCACTTCCGAGCCGCCGGCGCATCGGGCTTGAAGTTGACCTTCGTCCCGGCCTTGAACGCCACATACGCGCGCCGCCAGGGCTGGTCATTGATCAAGCGCCACTTGTGCCCCGAGCCGGCGGTGTCCTCAGCGATGAGAATTTCGCCGGGATTGATCGTGAACGTTTCGCCGCCGCGCGTGGTGAATTCCAGCACGCCCGCCAGGGTAATGACGTACTGCGTTGTCGGCGCATCGTGCCACAAGAGCGATGAATGCGACGGAGTTTCCTTGAACAGGATCGAATCAGCCGCGACTGTTTCATCCAGGATCAGGCTCCCGCGCGTGACATGCGAATTGCCGTCCTTACCGGTGTAAAGGTAATAGGCTTTGATCATATGTTTTCGACGTTTAAAACCGCCGCGGTGTCGGCGCGCACCTTGCGGCACAGGTCCGGTTCATCTGACAGCGAATGGCCATACGACGGAATCATTTCCTTCAGCTTGCCGAGCCATTTGCTTTTGAGTTCTTTCGCATAGCACTTCTCGATAACTTTGAGCATGATCCAGACCGCCGTCGACGCGCCCGGCGAGGCGCCTAGCATCGCAATCAGCGATCCGTCGGCCGCCGCGACCAACTCAGTGCCGAATTCGAGGATGCCTCCGTGCGACGGGTCCTTCTTGATGATCTGAACCCGCTGCCCCGCGACTTCGAGTTTCCAATCGTTCTCGTTTGCGCTGGGGAAATACTCGCGCAGTAATGCGAAGCGCTCCTTCGGTGTTTCCAGCACCTGGCCAATCAGGTACTCCGTCAGCGCCATGTTGTCGCGGCCCACGGCCAGCAATGGCAGGAGGTTCTCCGGGTCGATCGACCCGAACAGGTCCAGGTACGAGCCGTGTTTGAGAAACTTCGTCGAAAATCCAGCATAAGGCCCAAACAAAAGCGAGAGTTTTCCGCCAATGTGGCGGCGGTCCAGGTGCGGCACCGACATCGGCGGCGAACCGACCGAAGCCTTTCCGTACACCTTGGCGTTATGCCGGCCGGCGATCTTTTCGTCGTCGCATCGCAACCAGATGCCGCTTACAGGAAAGCCGGCGTAACCATGTCCTTCGGGGATGCCCGATTTCTGCAGAAGTGGCAGCGATCCGCCGCCAGCGCCGATGAAGACAAACCTGGTGGAAACCTCCCAGTGATTACCAGTCTGTTCATCGCGCACGCGCACCAACCACCGGCTCCCGTCGCGGCGTAAGTCCTGCACACGCCTAAAATATTGAACGCCAAATCCACTTTTCCCCTGCAGCGATTCCAAAAGGATGTTGGTCAGCGCGCCGTAATCAACGTCCGTGCCCGTCCGCATGCGCGTGGCTGCGACCACGTCCTTAGGGTCGCGATTCTCCATCACCAATGGAAACCAGCTTTCGATCACTTTCTTGTCGTCAGAAAACTCCATCCCCTGATACAGAGGATGGGCCGTCAACGCCTTAAAGCGCTTCTTGAGAAATGCGGCATTCTCCGGCCCGCGAACGAAGCTGCTATGTGGCACCGCGTGAATGAACGCCTGCGGATCCTTGATCGCCCCTTTCTTCACCAGGTAAGACCACAATTGCCGCGACAGGTCGAACTCGGTGTTCACCACCAGGGCCTTAGAAATGTCGATGCTGCCATCGTCGCGCTGCGGCGTGTAATTCAATTCGCACAGAGCGGCGTGCCCGGTGCCCGCATTGTTCCAGGCGTTGGAACTTTCCTGGGCGGCGCTGTCCAATTTTTCGAAGATGCCGATTTTCAGATCTGGCTGCAACTCCTTCAGAATAACTACAAGTGTGGCGCTCATGATCCCAGCGCCGATAAGCATGACGTCCAGTTGTGTTGCGCTGGATTGAGCAGAAGTTGTCATGATGACACTCCTATGACAATTACCGGATTGTCCGGCCTCGCTGATAAATGTGGTCCTAATTATTCTTTCATCCTGGCGTAATTGCAATGGTAAATTATCTCGCACCGCATTTGGGAAAATGTGGAGTGTTAAAACCTGCGCATGCCACTTAGAACTCTTAGGATGAGGACGCTTGCATTCCAGCAAAATACCGCGAGCGGTGGGGGGGATTTGATGTCCATTTCTTAACTTAATTTCGGTAGCATATTTGTCCGCTTGATAAAGAATTAAGTGCCGGCCAATTGCTGTGACGCCGGCATCGCTTTGGCCCTGATTTGCTGGGAAGGGATGCATCGATATGGACCCCTCTTTTGCAGCTAGAGTCCAGTTCGGGATGACCTTGGCCTTCCACTATCTGTTCCCGCCGATCACGATCGGCTTGGGTGTGCTGCTCGTTTGCATGGAGGGCATTTTTCTGATTACCGGTCGAGCGATCTACGAACAGCTAACACGATTTTTCGTCAAATTATTTGGTTTGAATTTTGCCTTGGGTGTTGTGACAGGCATCCCTATGGAGTTTCAGTTCGGCACGAACTGGGCGCAATACTCCAGGTTTGTCGGAGATGTCTTCGGCAGTGCGCTGGCATTCGAGGGGATTTTCGCATTCTTTCTCGAAAGTGGATTTCTAGGGCTACTGCTATTCGGGTGGGATCGTGTCAAACCGCGCACCCACTTTTTTGCAACGCTCATGGTTTGTCTCGGCTCGCATTTCAGCGCGATCTGGATCATCGTCGCCAATTCCTGGATGCAGACGCCCGCGGGTTTCAAGATTGTTGGAACAGGTTCGACTGCGCGCGCTGTCACTACCGATTTTTTCCAGGTCGTCTTCAACCCTTCCATGTTGAACCGGCTGTTTCACACGCTTGCCGGCGCGTGGCAGGCGGGGGCGTTTTTCGTGATGTCGGTATGTGCGTGGTATCTGCTACGAAAGCGAAATCAGGATTTCGCCCGAGCGGGGATGCGCATCGGCCTGATCGTCGCGGCCATTGCAGCGACGCTCTCCATCATTCTCGGTGACAGCAGCGCGCGACAACTCGCTTACACCCAGCCGGCAAAACTGGCGGCCATGGAGGGCGTTTATCCCGCATCTGCGCCGGCCGGGCTTCACATGTTTGGATGGGTCAATGAATCAAAGCAAACCGTCTACGGTCCCGAATTGCCCGGCATGCTGAGTTGGCTGATTTACTTCGACACGCACAAGCCGGTGACTGGACTTAACACATTTAACCCAAACGATCGGCCGCCCGCCAACCGGGTCTTTCAAGCATTTCACATAATGGTGGGGGTTGGCTTTGCCTCATTCGGGCTCATCGTGTTGGCGTTAATCTGGTGGGTGCGCGGCAAACTCTGGACGGCCCGGTGGCTGCTCTGGCCATTTGTCTTCGGGATCGTGTTGATCCTTGCCGCCAATGAGGCCGGTTGGATGACTGCTGAATGGGGTCGCCAGCCTTGGATCGTTTACGGCGTAATGCGCACGCGCCAGGGAGTTTCACCGACCGTGCCCACCGGACAGGTATGGGCCACCATCGTGCTTTTCGCAGTCGTCTATGCATCACTCTTGGTGCTCTACCTTTTTCTGCTGAACCAGAAGATTCAACATGGGCCGGATGTCGAGCACGTTTCGGTACCGCTGGAAGGCGAGCCGCATCCATGGGAAGCGCCGGAAACGACACCAGAACTCATCGGTCACCATCGAGCCGATCAGTGATTGCTGGAAAGATGCCTTGCCATGGTTCTGAACATCATTTGGTACTGCCTGATCTTTGCCCTTCTCACGGGGTATGCGGTTTTGGACGGATTCGACTTAGGGGTCGGCGCACTTCACCTTTTAGCCGGCCGCACGGACAGTGAGCGGCGGCTGGTGCTCAACTCGATTGGCCCGGTATGGGACGGCAATGAGGTATGGTTGGTGGTCGCTGGTGGGGCGCTGTTCGCTGCTTTTCCGTGTGTATATGCGACGATCTTCTCGGGATTTTACTTCGCGCTGATTGTCCTGCTGCTGGCGTTGGTCTTCCGCGCCGTCGCCATCGAGTTTCGCAGCAAACGTGCCCAGCGATGGTGGCGGCAAACATGGGATGTGGCGTTTTCGGCCGCCAGCATACTCGTCGCATTCCTGCTCGGAACGGCCCTTGGGAACATCATCGAAGGCATTCCCCTCGACGCCGACGGCAACTACGCCGGTTCATTTTTCCAATTACTCAACCCATACGCAATCCTAAACGGCCTGGCCACGGTTGCGCTATTTATGATGCACGGATCGATTTATCTCGTGCTGCGTACCGAAGGTGATCTCCGTGAGCGGGTGCATTATCTGGCCAACCGCTGCATGATTTTCTTTGTGTTGATGTACATCCTCGTCACGATGGCCACGCTGCTCTACGTGCCCAAGATGGGTGTGCACATGAGGAATCGGCCGTGGTTACTCTTGGCGCCGATGTTCACACTGCTGGCCATCGCCAACGTGCCGCGACAAATGGCACGCAAGCACCAGTACGGCTACGCATTCATTTCTTCATGCGCGGCCATCATTGGCCTGATTGCTCTGGTCGCCATTGGAATGTTCCCGGACCTGGTGCCGTCCAGCAGCGCCGCTCACGGCAGCCTGACGTTGTACAACGCTTCCTCGACCTCCGGCACATTGAAGATCATGCTGATCGTCGCCCTCATTGGCATGCCGCTTGTCGGCTCCTACACTGTGGCGGTGTACTGGCTCTTCCGTGGCAAGGTGCGGCTGAACAAGACGAGTTACTAAAGATTCAAGGGTTTTGTGTACTTTCCCCGCGGAAGGGTACGCTAAGTTTCGCGTTCGGCAGGATTATTTACTTTCTATGGGCGATGCCGGGCTCGAACCGGCGACCCCCAGCGTGTCATGCTGGTGCGCTAGCCAACTGCGCCAATCGCCCGAAAAATCAGTTCATCTGATTCCAAGTCGGATTATAACCGCGTCCCCCGGATTCTCCAACGCACCCGTCCTGCGCCATTTCTAAATGAGCCGCGCACGAAGTAAGCGGTCCCACCCACCCTCCCGCGCATGCTCCCCACACCCCCTACAACAACGGCGAAACCAACGCCACCGCCGAGTCAGTGTACCGCGAAATAATCGGCCGCTTCGCCCACTCCCTGGCGTCCAGCCGCTGCGAATTCTCGATATATGCCTGTTGCACCGCCCGCAGACCATCGGTTGCTTTGGCACCGTAAAGAACCGTGGTCACTTCGAAATTCAAATGAAAACTGCGCACATCCAGATTCGCCGAGCCGAAAAGCCCGACGCTGTCATCCACCGTCACGATCTTGGCGTGTATCAGGCCGGGGCGATACAGGAAGATGGAAACTCCCGCATCCAGCAGAGTCGAATAATGCGAACGGCTGGCCGCCGCCGTGAATATGTTGTCCGATTTTTCCGGAAGGATCAGATTGATGTCCACGCCCCGATCGGCAGCGGTGAGTAGAGCCAGGATCGTCGCCTCATCGGGAACAAAATAGGGCGTGGTTAACACCAGCCGCTGCTGCGCGGTGTTGACGGCTCCAAGAAACAGCCGCCGAAAACTCTCCGCCGCGGAAACGGGGCCGGTAGGCACCACCTGCATCGGCACGCCGCCGTCGATCGTCGACATCGACTGCGGCGATGGCGCATCGAGCTGCTCATTGGTTTCAAACGCCCAGTCCATCGCAAACACCGTAGCGAATTCCGCGACAATCGGTCCCGTGAATCGGCCGCTCAGATCGACCCACGGTCCGCCGCGCTTTCCGCCGTAATCCGGATTAATTAAATTTTGACTTCCGCAGTAAGCCACTTGGTTATCAATCACTGCCAGCTTACGGTGATTTCGCAGATCGCGCCGCCGCAGCAAAGACGACGGCAGCGCCGCCACAACTTGCACTCCCGATGCCCGTAACTGCGACGCAAAACCATCGCGCCGAAAATCACAACGAGACGCAAATTCATCAACGATAACCCGGCATTTCACGCCCCTCTGCATCGCCGCCTTTAAGGCACTGGCGATCTGCAGCCCCGTCGTATCCGGCACGAAGATGTAATAAAGCAAATGAACCTGCGACGTAGCCGCCTCAATATCCGCCGCCAATCGGCTCACCATCGCCGCCGAGTCCGCGAAAAATTCGACTGCGTTTCCGGCGACGGCCGGCATATGCCCAACCTTCATCGCCAACCGCATCAGCGCCGACTCCGCCGCCAACTCCGGATTCGCATCCACCAGCGCATAACGTTTCAACAACGCCTGATGATGCACCAGCCGCCCCGGCCCCAGTCGGCTTTCCGCGAACACCAGATAAAGCGCCAGCCCGACATACGGATGCACAAAGACGATTCCGATCCAGGCGATCGACGCCCCCGGCGCAAACCGCCGCCCCAGCACCACCGGCAACATCGCCAGCCGAATGCACCAACCAACGACGACATATAACAGCATCCAATGCATATTTCATCCACCGATCGAACGCCGGGTCGATCCCGGAGGCCGTTCATGGTAGTGCGGGTGGTTTCATCACACCAATTCCTTTTCCGTCTGATAACTTCCCGACTTGCCGCAGACGCGCAGTTGCCCACGCGCGCCGCTACAAGATGATGATCCGCCCGGATACGATCCATCGGCCATGCTACTGACTCTGACAACCACGCACACGCCGGCCACCGACCTGGGTTATTTGCTGTACAAAAATCCAGCGAGACCGCAGTCGTTCGAACTGGCTTTTGGCACGGCTCATGTCTTCTATCCCGAAGCATCGCCCGAGCGATGTACGGCGGCTTTGATGCTGGATATCGATCCCGTCGGGCTGGTCCGAAATCGTCGCGGACCATCTGGCGAAGGCTTTTCACTCGAGCAGTATGTAAACGACCGGCCTTACGTCGCCAGTTCGCTGCTTTCTGTGGCCATTGCGCAGGTCTTTGGATCGGCCTTGTCTGGCAACAGCCGAGAGCGGCCCGAATTGGTCAACGTGCCAATTCCGCTGACGGCTCGCCTGAGTGTATTGCCTTGCCGTGGCGGCGAGACATTGTTACGGAAATTGTTCGAGCCGCTCGGATACGCCGTGCAGGCCACGCACCATGCGCTGGATGAACAGTTTCCCGAGTGGGGCGAGGGTCCATATTTTACGGTCGAACTTTCACAGACGATCACGTTGCATGATTTGCTGACCCATCTTTACGTCCTGATTCCGGTGTTGGACAACGACAAGCATTATTGGGTCGGGGATGATGAGGTCGAAAAACTCCTGCGGCACGGCGATCCCTGGCTTGCCGGCCATCCGGAAAAGGACCAGATCGTCCTTCGCTACCTCAAACACAGGAAATATCTGGCCGACGAAGCGTTGTCCCGGTTAATTGATGCCGATGCCGAGGAAATCGAAGAAATCAGCGAGCAACACGCAACGGAGGAGGAGCAAGTCGAGCGAAAAATCAGCTTGAACGAGCAACGGCAAAATACGGTCCTGACTGTTTTGAAATCGTGCGCGGCCAAGCGCTTGCTGGATTTGGGATGCAGCCATGGAAATCTGCTTCGCCTGCTCTTGGAGGACAAGCAATACGAACAGATCGTCGGCTTGGATGTTTCGCACCGTGCGCTGGAAATTGCCTCCGAGCGATTGCATCTCGATCGAATGCCGGATCGCCAGCGGCAGCGTATTCAATTGCTGCACGGTTCGTTGATTTACCGTGACCAGCGCCTTGCCGGCTTCGATGCGGCCGCCGTGGTTGAAGTGATCGAACATCTCGATGAACCTCGGCTCAGCGCGTTTGAACGGGTGCTGTTCGAATTCGCAAGACCCAAAACGGTGATTGTGACGACGCCGAACGTGGAATACAACGTTCGTTTCGAGACGCTTCCAGCTGGCAAGTTTCGTCACCGCGACCACCGCTTCGAATGGACGCGCGCCCAATTTCAAAGCTGGGCGAAAGCCGTTGCCAACCGCTTCGGATACGCCTCAAGATTCCTACCGGTCGGACCGGAAGATGCCGAGGTGGGGCCGCCCACGCAGATGTGTGTGTTCACCTTTTAATGCAGCATGGAAATCGCCATCCCCGAACTTTGTTTAGTTGTCCTCATCGGCCCCAGTGGCAGCGGGAAATCGACGTTCGCGCGCCAACATTTCAAGCCCACCGAAATTCTCTCCTCCGACTTTTGCCGCGGCCTGGTCAGCGATGACGAGAACAGCCAGGAAGCGACCGGCGATGCGTTTGACCTGCTGCACTATGTGGCCGGTAAACGACTCGCGCGCGGATTGCTCACCGTCATTGACGCAACCAATGTCCAGGCAGAGTCCCGCAAGCCGCTCGTGGAATTGGCGCGCGAGCACGACGTGTTGCCCGTCGCCATTGTGCTGAAGATGCCGGAGGACCTCTGCCATGACCGCAACAAGAGCCGCCCGGATCGTGCTTTTGGCCCGCATGTGGTGCGCAATCAACTGATCCAGCTTCGCCGCAGCCTCCGTGGATTGCAGCGCGAGGGGTTTCGATACGTGTATGTGCTGCAAACGCCGGAAGAAATTGAACAAGTTGCGATGAAGCGCCAGCCGCTCTGGAACAATCGAAAATCCGACACCGGTCCATTCGACATCATCGGCGACGTGCACGGCTGCTACGACGAACTAATCGAATTATTGAACAAACTGGGTTATGACACCACTGATGCCGGCCGCATTGTGCCGCCGCCCGGCCGCAAGGCGATCTTTCTCGGCGATCTGGTGGATCGCGGTCCCAAGGTTCCACAGGTGCTGCGTTTGGTCATGTCCATGGTAGCTGACGGCGTGGCGCTGTGCGTCCCCGGTAATCATGATGTCAAATTGCTCCGCAAGTTGCGCGGCAAAAACGTCCAGATCACGCATGGCCTGGCCCAAACGCTGCAACAAATCGAAGCCGAGCCCGACTTGCTCGAGCCGGTCGCCGCATTCATTGATGCCCTGGTCGGACATTACGTCCTGGATAATGGCCGATTGGTCGTCGCACATGCCGGGATGAAAGAGCGCTACATCGGCCGGGCGTCGGGCCGGGTCCGCGAGTTTGCTTTATACGGCGAGACCACCGGCGAAACCGACGAGTTCGGCCTGCCCCTGCGCTACAACTGGGCCGCGGAATATCGGGGTCCCGCCCATGTCGTCTACGGCCACACGCCGGTTCCCGAGGCCGATTGGCTGAATCGTACCATCAACATCGACACCGGCTGCGTTTTCGGCGGCAAATTAACGGCCCTACGCTGGCCGGAGAAGGAGATCATTTCCGTCCCCGCCCGGCAAACATACGCCCGGTCTTCCAAGCCATTTCTTTCCCCGCAGCAGGCCGCGCCTGAACTGAATGCTCAACAAAGCCACGACGATGTTCTCGATTTGGCGGATGTCACCGGCAAGCGAATTGTCACCACGCGGCTGCACCACAGTGTCACGATCCGTGCGGAGAATGCGACCGCCGCCCTCGAGGTGATGAGCCGCTTCGCCGTGAATCCAAAATGGCTGATTTATCTCCCGCCCACGATGTCACCCACGGAAACCAGCGACCGTCCAGGTTTGCTCGAGCATCCCCAGCAAGCCTTCGACTACGTCCGAAACAATGGCGTCGGCAAGGTTATCTGCGAAGAAAAGCACATGGGCTCCCGTGCCGTAGCCGTGATCTGCCGCGATGAGACGGCCGCCCGTAAACGTTTCGGCGTCCGTGAGGGCAACGCCGGAATTATTTACACCCGCACAGGCCGCCGCTTTTTCGAAGACAGCGCGGTGGAGGCCCAGCTCCTGGAGGTAATCCGTCACGGACTGACGGCTGCGGGATTCTGGGACGACTTTGCCAGCGATTGGTTCTGCCTCGACTGCGAGCTGATGCCCTGGTCCGCCAAAGCGCAGGAACTACTGCGGCTCCAGTACGCCGCCGTCGGCTCCGCATCCCGCTCAGCCGTCGCGGAAACCGTTTCAGTTCTCCAGCAAGCCGTCGGTCGTTACACCGCAATGGGTACGGCCGACGGTATCGGTTTACTTTTGGACCGACAGCGCGATCGATTGGTGCGCGTTAACCGCTATGTTGATGCCTATCGTCGTTATTGCTGGCCGGTTGCCAGCGTCGCCGATTTGAAACTGGCTCCGTTCCATCTTCTGGCAAGCGAACGAAAAGTTTTTGCCGACAAAGACCATCTCTGGCACATGGAGCACCTCGCCAGGATTGCCGCGGCGAACACTCCCATCATTGCAACCGCTCATCGCGTCGTGGATGTCACCGATCCATCGGAGGTGGATGCCGGCATCTCATGGTGGGAAGATCTGACCAGCCGTGGCGGCGAAGGGATGGTGGTCAAGCCGCTCGATTTCGTTGTGCGGGGGAAGAAAGGCTTGGTTCAACCCGCGCTGAAATGTCGCGGCCCGGAATACCTTCGCATCATCTACGGTCCCGAGTACGACGCGCCAGGCAACCTCGATCGCCTGCGTTCCCGTCGCCTGGCCGCAAAACGTTCGCTCGCCCTGCGCGAATTTGCCATGGGCATCGAAGGATTAGAACGCTTCGTTCGCCACGAGCCCCTGCGGCGTGTCCACGAATGCGCATTTGGCGTGTTGGCGCTGGAAAGCGAGCCGGTCGATCCGCGCTTGTGATCTCGTGATGGTCCGCAGAGCCACGGTCGCACCAATTCTTTGCATCGATCGTGGTTCGACGAAACTCTGGTAAGATTCTCCCTCGAATGAACCCCGAAGAACTTGAGCGGCGTCTTGCGGAGTTGGAATACCGGCTGACCCGCCTGGAGGCGAACGCCGCGCCACTGGATGATGCGCCAAAGCCGCCGCCACCAACGCCGATTGAACCAATCCTCGCGGCCGAAATTGATTCGCCGAGGATCATTGCCGAACCGCGTAGCGGTCGCCCCGAAGGGGCACTGTTACCGGCAGATCCAATTTCAAGAATCACCACCGGCCACCCAGAGCACCCCGGCCCCGCCGATTTCGAGCCATCACCCTTGCCGCATCCCGTCGCGCCGCTGCATTACCAAATCCGACCGGTTCCCACACCTCCACCGCGCAGCGGCTTGGAGCAGGCGATCGGCCTGCGCTGGGCTGGCTGGATCGGTGCCGTGGTGTTAGTGATTAGCGGTGGCCTTGCCGTCAAATTCGCTTATGACCAGGGATGGTGGCAGGGCCTGCCGCCGGCATTCCGTCTGACCACCATGTCCCTGGCCGGCGTGGCGTTGCTCGGCGCGGGGGAATGGGTTTATCGCAAAATCAACGTCATTGCCTCGGCCAGTCTTTTCGGCGCCGGCATCGCCATCTTTTTACTGGTCAGCTATGCCGGTAGCGCCTATTACGGACTCTACAGCCGCAACAGCGCACTCGTGCTGATGGCCATCTCCACGCTTGTCGGTGCTGCAACAGCCTTGCGCGGAAACATGGTCTCCATCGCGGTACTGGCCCTCATCGGCGGGAACATCGCGCCGCTCGTCCTCAGCACAGATCACCCACACATCACTCCATTTCTCGGCTACCTTCTGATGCTTCAAGTCGTCGCCTTATTCCTCGCATGGTGGGGTACGCAGGGCAAATGGTGGACGTTGCGCGGCATGTCGCTGGCCACGACCAGCCTATGGGTCTTCGCCATACTGCTTGACCGTCGGAATCTGCCGGCCCCGCCCGTTTTTTTAGGATTTCTGGTTCTCTTTGCGTCGCTCTATCACGCTGAATTGATTTTGTCAGCGACCCGCCGCACCGCACGCTTCGCCCCGCGCGGCGGTGTGTTTGCCATCCTGGTCACTGCGGCGTTCATGTCCGGAGTCTTGTGGGTCGAAGATCAAGCCACACCGGGTTGGCGAGGCGCATGGGTGCTTGGCTCATGTGCCGCAGCGGGCATCATCGGCGCGCTCTTACGGAGAGCCGGCCCCGAATCGCCGCTTCGTCTGCTCTCCGCAAGTTACTGGCTCCAAGCCGGTGCGCTGCTGGTGCTTGCCGTGCCGGTCATGTTCAAAGGCATCCACATTCCGCTTGGATGGGGTGCGATGGCGTTGGCATTCGCTATCTACGGAGCGATCGGCAATCTGCAATCCGCGCGAAGTTTTGCCCTGGGATGCTGGTTGCTGTCGCTTGGTGCACTGCTCTGCATCAGCACGGGCAGCGGGCCGGACATTTTCGCTGGACCACACCAGCGCGCACCGGTGGTGTGGCTGCATATTTCCAGCACCGCGATTTACGACACCACAATCATCGCATGGCTCCTCGCACTGATTGGCCACGCCATCGCATCTTTGAACGCCCGTCGGCCCGAAGCCACCAGAGGTCACCCGGTGCGCGGCGATTTTGCAGTGGGATTACTGCGCACGACAGTTTTCGCCGACGCGGTTTGGGTGTTGGCGGCAATCACGGCCCTGAATCCGTTACCGGCGACTTTGGCGCTCATCATCTTCGCCTGGCTACTCGCCTCGACCGATCCGTTGGATCACCGTCCGAATTGGGCCGTCCATTCCGTCGCGATCCTGATGTTAGCCACGATCAAGTGGGCCTTGGTGGACATGCTCAGTGGATTCTGGTCGGTTCCCACGTCCATTTTGTCAGCGACCCATTACGCACCAGTGCTCAATCCTCTGCTGGGCGCCGGCTTGCTGCTTGCCATCTCGCTGGCCGCGGAATTCTGGTTCCTGCGCCGGCGGCTCTCGGATGTTTTGTCCCAATGGTTAGGCTTCGAACTCGACGCCCGCCGCGCTTTTCTGGCCGGCGCGGCTGCGGTCATTGCCATCATCACCTTCGGCCTGACCTGCGAAATCCAGCGGGCCGTGGATGTGGCCGTCATGCACGCCCGTCACATGGTCTGGCCTCCAAGACAACTGGTGCAACTTGCATGGACGATCCTGTGGATGGCCGCGACATGTTCCTTCATCGCACTCGCCTATTTCATAGAAACTCCCGAGCGGCGCGGCGGATGGTTACGCAGGCCCGCCAAAGTTCCCCTGATTCTCGCCGCCAAGTTTCTGCTGATCGACACCGTCTTCTTTCGAATCCAATTTGGCGCCGCGCCCGCCATGGTAGGGGCCAACCTGCAAACACTCGCCGGTCTCGTTATCCTCGGAGGACTGAGCCTGGCCTGGTTCGTCGGCCGTTGGCCTGATGACCAGGGCAATCCCGCTGCTCGTCTGCAATTCACCGCCGCCGCCATGGCCTCGCTCGTCCTTCTATGGTGCGGCACCCTCGAAATCGACCGGGCCTGCGAGCGAATCGCCCTGGCGCCGGCGATGGCGCTCCATGCACAATTCGCCAAGCAGGTAGCATGGTCCATCTATTGGTCGCTCTTTGCCCTCGCTTCCGTCGCCGTCGGCTTCCAAGTCCGCAGCAGCGCCGTCCGCTATTTCGGCCTCGGTCTTTTCGGCCTGACACTTTTGAAGGTTGTCGTCGTCGATTTATCCCAAGTCGGCCGGGGATATCGCATTTTCTCGTTCATGGCTCTGGGCCTGCTCCTGCTCGGCACTTCCGTCCTCTACGGCAAACTCACGCCCCGACTTGCCGGAAAGAATTCACCATGAAAACGACCATTTCCCGGCGGACGAGCATTGTTGTTTGCGTACTCATCGCTGCCGGCCTTTTGAGCTACTGGTGGATCAACCGAAAACCATGGTTGAGCGAACCAAAAATGGAGCAGGCGGCGAGGTGGCAAGCCAATGAATGCGCCCAAGCTCTTTTACACGGCGATGTCACGTCACTGGTGGCCAAGATGCCTTCCAAGGTTGTGAAGATGTTCGGTGGGAAGGAAGCCGTCATTCGCACCACACAAAATGATATGGCCCAGTTCAAGGCGCAGGGGTTCATTCTCCATTCCGTTGTTATAGGTGACGTAACCGAAATCAGGATTTCTCACTCCGAAGTTTTCGTCCTGATACCGGAAACAATTGATATGACCATGCCGGGGGGAATACTGCGGACCGAATCCTGGCTTGTCGGAGTTTCGGACGATGGTGGGCGCACCTGGGCGTTCGTCGACAGCGCCGGCTTGAGCAAGATCGGCGACGTCCGGTCGGTCTTTCCAAACTTCCCCACGGATTTGTACGTTCCCAAGCCGGAGGCGCCGACGGTGATTCGCCGCAAAGCCCATTCGGCGGCTTCAACGACGCAGACGGCCACGCAAAAACCTACGGTCGAGATTGAGCGGGCATTCTACAAGGTGAGAGTTCCCGCCGGATGCACCATCAATCCCGCGCTCAAGAACCTTGACCTCGATCATTGCACGGAAGTGAACCTCTCCGACGTCAACGTGATCATTTTCCGCGTTTTGGACGACAAGGGCGATGCCGACGACCTCATGAAACAGATAATTGATTCAGCCGCGAAGAAAATGTCGAGTCCCAGCACCATGCCCAGCGATCTTTTCAGCGCGTTCCATGGATCCGGAACCGTCCTGACCGGCATTATCTTTTTCAATTCGCAGTGTCTGGAATTTGGCCGAATTGACGGCAAGACAAGGGCCTACATCATAGTGACCAATTACGCAAAATCAGATCAGGACCAAACGCGCCAAGCATTGCGTGAGGTTTTGAAGTCGTTTGAAATCAAGGAATAGCTGATGATGGGCCAGGCCATGATCCACCAGTCAACGCCGCAAGCCATATTTGGGAATTATACCGACGCCCTGCGGCAGAGCGGATTTGTCGTCTTGGACCGCTATCTCGATGCCCACACGGTTCAGCATTTGATCGATTCGGTCGAATCACTCGAAGCGGATGGGCAAGCATCCCGCGTCCGTCGGGGAACCGCATTCGCGCGGCGAAACCTTCTGACACTTGATTTCGTCCAGACTCTGATCGTCCAGCCAATCGTCAAAGAGCTTCTCGATACCCTCGCACCGAATTCATTAGCGGTCCGCGCAATTCTTTTCGACAAAACCGGCCGCGCGAATTGGACCGTGCCATGGCATCAGGATCGGTCGATCGCCGTGCGCGAGCGTGTGAATGCTCCCGGCTTTGGTCCCTGGTCCACAAAGGCCGGCGTCATTCACGTCCAGCCGCCGCTCGAAGTGCTCAAGCAAATGGTGACACTCCGTTTCCATCTCGATGCCTGTGATGCCGACAACGGCCCGCTCCGAGTGATCGCCGGAACCCATCACCGCATTCTTGATCAGAAGGAAATCGCCGATTCAACCACCGCCGCAACACAGACCATCTGCGCCGTGGCAGCAGGGGGCTTAATTCTGATGCGACCCTTGCTATTGCATGCCTCCTCAGCCGCCACAATCGTTCGACATCGGCGTGTGATTCACGTGGAATTCGGACCGCCAAGTCTGCCGGGTGGTTTACGTTGGGCATTTGCCGAAAGCTGATGGCCAGCGGCAGGCTCGGCGCGGACGTGCAATCCGCATCAATCCAGCGATTTGAAAAAGTGGATCAACCGATTGGCTTCGTGATATCCGAGCCGCAGGTGGGATTGGAAGCTTACACTATTGTCGATGCGAAAAATCCACGGCATTCCTGCGCGGGGTTACATTACACGTCTATACCTTTAGCAAGGGAACGCTTGGCTTTAGACGCTTGGAAGATTTTGCAGGACAATGCGCCCAGTGCACACGCCATTTTGTTGCGGCTGACCCTTCGCCGCGACGTGGCGGAGGATCTGCTTCATGATCTGTTCGTAAAATTGGCGAGTCGAATGGGTCGTCCCGATGATCCTGCCGCCTACATGGCCCGAACGGCGATTAACCTGGCGATGGATTGGCGACGGCAAAACCGGCGCGCTCTTGCTAGTGCCCGTTCTTTGCAACCGGACGTCACCCAACCGCCGGTTGAGATGATGATCGAGAACGCTGAAGACATTGAGCGAATTCTCATTGCTGCTGAGAGCTTGACGGAATTGGAACGGCAGGTTTTTGTGCTGCGACTTCTGCAACAAGAGTCGTACGACCGAATCGGCCAAATATTGAACCGAACCGCCCATCAAGTCCGCGGAATTTGCGATGCAGCGGTCAAACATATTCGCAGAGCGCTCGCAGAAAGGCAGGCGACCCATGGATGATCTGGATGAGCGCGATCTTTCTCAGCGATTATCGACATTGCACGCATTGATCCCCGATGTCCAAGCTACGCAGCGGGCTTGGCAATCCGCACGGCGGGTAGCCACTCGCCGAAAAATCCGGCGGTGGAGCATCGCAGGTGTTGCAGTCGCCATCGCGGCGATGGTTGTCATCGGCATTTTCAATTTTAAGCCGGATAATGCCTCGGCCGCAGAAGCATTGGCCCAGACGAAAAAGGCCACTGACGGATACAAGGGATGGATCGCCAGGAAAATAACATGGAGTAAAGGAGCGGGATTCGTCAACTATTACATGAATACGATCACCGGCCAGAACGCGAGTGCCTCCCACGATCATGATGGCCGCTTGTCGGAAATTACCATGTTTGTTCCGGACGAACGAACTCAAATTACCTACCAAAGAGAGCACAGCTCCGACTTTCGAGACGGCGAGGTAAGAATTACCGAATTATGGCCCGACTCGGTGCGGTTTTACAAGAAGTTAGGCAATCAACTGGGTATGGATGCCGTGTTCCAGAGCCAACCCATCAACCCGCGGGCCAAAGTGACCAAGTCGACGGAAAACGGATTGCTCCGATTCGATATCAACCATTCCCAGGAATTACCAGCCAAGCCTCGACCAGACGCGATCCAGAGTGAAACTTTTTGGGCCGATCCGCAAACAAAGCTTCTGCAACGAATCCGGAAAACCATGTTCAATGGCATCGTGTATGAGGATAACTATACCTATGGCCAGGCTATTCATCATGATGTGTTTGATCTTGGCGTGCCAAGAACAGCAAAGGTCGACGACTTGCGTCCTAACCAGCAGGTCCACGATGTGGTCGATCACCTGAGCCGACGCGATCCAACCATTCTGGGCGATTTCGTCGCGGTCGTTGCTGAGGAAAATAAAGAAACTCAAAATGGCGTGGTTGCACTCAAACGAACCATTCACCTGTGCGCCTGGCGAGGTAACCAACTTTTGGCGGCAGATTTCTTGCTCGATGAAACGCAGCACAATGCCACAACCCATCCGGCCGCACTCACACCCAAACCACCCACGGGTTGGCCCACGCCGAGCTTGGACGATGTGCTGCCGATGATCCAGAAAATGGTTCCGTCACGCTTTGAAATCAGCGACGGTAAGCAGGGTTGGGGTGGAGACACCCATTTCGGTTCCATGGAAATCCGCAAGCTCGATTCAGATGAAGCCGCCGCTGCCGGCAAGTTGTCAATGCTTCGGGAGATCTTCTCCGGTGTCGTACCGATGCTGTCTTTCGTCGACCGCACCCCAGAACTGATCACGGCTGCTGATCGCCCCGGCCTGGTGGCTGTAAAGACGGAGCAAATCTTTTCCGACCAAAGCCCCGGCCCCAAGGATTTGCCCCGACCGACGGTGGTCGAAGTTTACTGGTGCGATCCCACTAGGGATTATGTGCCGGTGGAGTTCGACTCGGATGTTCTCATACCCCCGGGTCCATCCGTGCCACCCGATTGGAAGACGATGGAGCAGCATTATCGCCAGGTTTTCTCGAACTTCACATTAACCGGCAACGGCAGATGGTATCCGTCGGCATGGACCGACACCGATACCTATCCCGGCGAAAACCGCCAAATTGTGACTGAAAGTCACCTACAACTTTGGACCGGGAAAACACTGAGCCCTGAATGGTTTGCCGATCCATCGACAAAATGGTCCAACTGGCCGGCGGGCAATAGGAACACCAAATGATCTGGCGATCCGGGTTCGCCGTTGGCCTATCCCCCTGCAATCGCCCCAATGATGTAAAACCCTTCCTTTCCTGACGCGATTTCATCCGGCAACGCGGCATCCGGCGAATCGTGCGAGACATCCTTTTCACAAGCGAAGAATCGCACCAATGGCCGGCGTTGCTGCGTCACATGATCTCGGATGGCGCCGCGGAGCATCGGGTATTTCGCTTCCAATGCATCGAGAATCGTTCGCTGCGTGACGGGGGCGGTAATCTCCAGTTCCACTTGACGATCAACTGCCGCCAAAGTTCGCAAATGGGCTGGTAAAATCACACGGACCATGAAATTTCACGCCATGGTTTGTACTTCGACCGACAACACGGCCGGCAGATCGCGGACGATCGGTTTCCAGGAATCGCCGGCGTCGGCGGAGGCGTAGACTTGGCCGCCGGTGGTGCCGAAATAGACGCCGCATTGGTCGAGGGTGTCGATCGCCATGGCGTCACGCAGGACATTCACGTAACAATTTTCCTGCGGCAAACCGTTCGTCAGAGGTTCCCATTCATTGCCCCCGGTGCGGCTGCGATAAACGGATAATTTTCCGTCGATGGGAAAATGCTCCGAATCACTTTTGATCGGCACGACATAAACCGTCTGCGGCTCGTGGGCATGCACATCAATCACGAAACCGAAATCGGTAGGGAGGTTGCCGCTGATTTCGTGCCAGTTGTCGCCGCCGTCGTCGCTGCGCATGACATCCCAATGCTTTTGCATGAACAGCGTGTCGGGCTTGGATCGGTGCAGAGCGATGCGATGCACGCAATGGCCGACTTCCGCCGTGGGATTGGGAATGTACAGCGAGTGCAAGCCGCGATTGATCGGCTGCCAGGTTTTCCCGCCATCGGTCGTGCGAAACGCCCCGGCTGCGGAAATGGCGATGAAGATGCGCTCCGGATTCGTCGGATCGATCAGAATGGTATGCAGACACATGCCGCCCGCGCCCGGTTGCCAGTTTGGCCCGGTGCCGTGACTGCGAAGGCCCGAGAGTTCCGCCCAATTCTGCCCGCCATCCGTCGAGTGAAACATCGCCGCATCTTCCACGCCGGCGTATACCGCCTCAGCTTTCGTCAGCGACGGCTCCAGATGCCATACACGCTTAAATTCCCACGGATGAGCCGTACCGTCGTACCATTGATGCGTACCCGGCATACCGTCGTACACAAATTTATTATCCACCGGCTGCCACGTTTTGCCGCCGTCATCGGATCGCCGAATTTGCTGTCCAAACCAACTACTCGATTGCGATGCGTACAACCGATCCGGATTCACCGGCGATCCTTTCAAATGATAAATCTCCCACCCCGCAAAGTGCGGCCCGGCAACAGTCCACCGCTCGCGCTTGCCGTCGGAAGTGAGAATGAATGCGCCTTTACGGGTGCCGACCAAAACTCGAACTTCGCTCATGCTTTTGCCCTTTCAACGGCATATTAACATCCCCGGGCCGCGCGCCAAAAATTTTCATTGCATTAGCTGGCGACCCAAGCGATCATGCCGGCTTGGGATGTCCACGTTACACGGTGACATCTCGTGGCAGACGCTTGCCGGCATCGTGCATGATTGGATCGGCACGTCCGCTGAATTGGCTGAAGTAACCTCGCTTCATGGCGGGTCCATCAGCACCACCCTCGCCATTACCACCCGCGGCGGCGACAAAGCGGTCCTGAAAGTTTCGCCGCATCGGGTCGATCGTGGTTATCTTCACGAGGCGTATCAACTCAACGTTCTCCGCACGATCGGCATTCCCGTTCCGCAGGTTTACACATGCAAGATCGGTTCGCTCGATGAGCCGGTGAGTTATCTGCTCACCGAATTCATCGAAGGCGTCGATCTGAGCCATGCCATCCAGCGATGCACCGCCGATGATTTCGAACATGCCCAAATGCACCTGGCCGAATTGACGCTGAAAATTCACGCCCAAACCCATTCCCACTACACCCGCCTCACCGACGGTCAGCGGCAGGAGTTCGACCACTGGCCCGCGTTTTATCGCCATTGCTACGAATCTCTCTGGCAGGAAGCGCAGCGTATGACATCGCTTTCCCCCAAAGCCCGCCGGCAAATTGGCAAAATCCACGACAAGCTCGATCACCTGCTCCGCCACGACGACACCCCCCGCCTGATTCACGGGGATCTATGGGCGAGCAATGTCCTGGCGGCCCCGGACCATCACGGCAAGTGGTGGATTTGCGGCTTGATCGATCCGCTTTGCAAATATGCCCACGCCGAATCGGAGCTCGCCTACCTCGAGCTTTTCCGTACCGCCACGCCGGCCTTCATGCGTGCCTATCAATCGGTCCATCGCCTGCCCAGCGAATATCACAACCTCCGCAAGCCAATCTATCAGCTTTACGAATTGATCAATCACCTGCAGCTTTTCGGCGCCGAATACGCCAAGCCGCTGGCCGCGATGTTGGAGCGATTGGAAAAGATTGTCTGATTGGCCCCAATCACATTTGAACAATTTGGCGGGGATGCAGAAAGACCAGATACACCCCTGAAACCTGGCCATGCACCAATCGCTCAATAGCTTGGCGATAGAGATCAACTTGCGGACGATATCGCTCCGCCGCCGCTTGCACTTGTTGGCCTCTCACAGCGTCTGTTTTGTAATCAACGACGATCCAATTCTCTCCATCGCGCAGCAGCAAATCAATCCGGCCCCGAAGCATCGTGCGATCCAGCCCCTCGGCACCGGCATCATTCAACGCCAGCGCAAAGGGAATTTCTCGCATCACATCACCCGCCGGAGCCTCGCGCAGCTGTTTGCCGACATCGCTGTCCAAAAACCAGCCGATCGACTCGTAATCCACCGCATCCGCCTGTTCGCTTGTCATCAACCGTCGTTCAATCATCCGCTGCACCTGTTCACGCATCGGTGCAGCATCACCAAACACCGCATGTTGCAGCACCAGATGCGTCGCCGTCCCCCGATCGGTCGCCAGCAACGGCGTCTCTCCGGCGACGCAGCGCGGAATGGGAAGATCATTCCCCTCCCCCGGTACACCGGGGGAGGGATAGGGTGGGGGTCCATTTGTGATCTGAAATTTAGAATTTGAGATTTCAGACGAATCCCCACCCCGACCCTCCCCCGGAATACCGGAGGAGGGAGCAATTGCGCTGCGTTTTGCGTCAGCACCATCCCTCTCTTTACCCTCTCCCGGTACTCCGGGGGAGGGCAGGGTGGGGGCCGCCTTTGAATTTCCATTTCCTTTCACCCATTCCGTCACTGATATCACGGCCCGGCGCGAAGTGAGCTCACCAGCTTCCTGCAACAGCCCCAACCGCTCAATAATCTCCTCCGCCACCGCATTCGCCGGCGGCTCCGGTTCCAGCGGCTTCAAATTTGCCCGATCCATTTGCCACGCCGTAAAAACCGGCCGCGATTGCCGCGCCGCCGACCACTCGGAAAGTGATTCAACCGAATGCCGCTCCACCGCAAAACTTTCAATGCCTTCCCGTTGCAGCACCGCCTGCGTCTGCACGATCCACTGCAGCGGCGATGTCGCATCAATCACCGTCTCCGCCGCCAGCGGACCGCGTTCGTCGCCGAGGATCGTGGTCCACGTGTCAAATGTTTTGGCTTTGCAAGTCCCCATCAAAATCAGATGCTCCCGCGCCCGCGTCATCGCCACGTACAGCACCCGCAATTCCTCGGCGATGATCTGCTGCCGCATCTGTTGCCGAGCCAGCACCGTGCCCAGCGATGGATAACGAACCTGTCGCCGCTCATCCACCGCCGGCATTCCCAGAATGCCGCTCCGATCCAGCAGCACCCGGCTATTCATATCCTGCAAATTAAATCCCTTGCCCAAATCCGGCAGAAACACCACCGGAAATTCCAGCCCCTTCGATTGATGCACCGTCATGATCCGCACCGCATTTTCCCCTTCGCCCAGCATCGAAGGCTGCCCCACATCGCTCTCTTCCTGTATGCCCTGGAGAAATCGCAAAAACCGATACAACCCCTGGCTGGCGAACGAACCGAACTCGCGCGCCCGCTGAAGAAACGCAAGCAAATTGGCCACGCGCTGCCGACCACGATCCAGCGCGGAACAGAATGCCAGATAACCGGTTTCATCCAGAATGGTCCAGATCACATCCGCCAGCGGTTGACGATTGATGATGCTCCGCCACCGGGCCAGGCGCGCTAAAATCTCCCGCAGCCGCGCAGCCAATTCATCCGTCTGTTCCGCCGCATAACGGAACACCGCTTGATGAAATGGAATTGGGTCCTCGCTCGTCCCCTCTTTCCCCTCCTCCGGTACACCGGGAGAGGGAGTAACCGGATACGCCAACCGAATCCGCCCCAGACAATCCTCCGCCTCCTTCAACCCCGCCAACGGACTCCGCAAAAACGCCGCCAGTGGAATGTCCTGCTGACTGTTATCCAGCAATTCCAGCAGGGCGATCATGTCCTGAATTTCCGTCGAGGCAAAAAAACCATCCCGCGCATCAGCGTGAACCGGAATCCCATGCCGCGACAAAATCTCCGCGATCTGATCCGCTTTGTGAATCGCCGACCGCAAAAGAATCACGACATCCCGGTATTCGATCGGCCGCATCGCCGCATCCTCTGCGACATGCATTCCAGCACCCAAAAGTTCCCCAATCCGCCGCGCGATCAGCGTTGCCTCCCATTCCGTGCGGTCCATCGTGGCTTCTTCCGGATCACTCTCGCCATCCTGCGTGTGCAGCAGGTGCAATTCAATCGGCGCACCGCTGAACGACGCCGTGCCATCCGAAGCCGCCGGAAACGTTGCCCCCGGATGAAGCCGATGCGACTGGTCATATTCGATCATCGCCGACTGCCGCGTCATCAATTTTTCAAACACCGAATTAATCGCCGCCAGCAGCGGGGCGCGGCTGCGGAAATTCTGCTGCAAATCAATCACCTGTCCGCCTTGCTTACGGCGATATTTCTCATCACGCTGCAAAAATCGCTGCGGATCGGCTAGACGAAACCGATAAATGCTCTGCTTCACATCCCCAACTGCAAAAAGATTCGGCGGCTGCAACGGCTTGGCCGGCGGCAAACATTCCCGACTCACCAAACGCAAAATCTCATCCTGCAGCGCATTGATATCCTGATATTCATCCACCAGAACATGCGCAAAGTGCTGATGACACTGCCGCGCCACCGCCGACGCAGTCAATCGCCCGGCAGCATCTTTAGTCCGCAGCAATTGCAGCGCAAATCGCTCCAAATCCGCAAAATCAACCCCCTTGGCCCGCTGCTTGGCCTGCTGATATCGCTCCCCGAATTCCCGAACCAGATCCAAAAACACCTTCGCCGACGGCAGCAAACTGCGTAAGCCGGTCTGCCATTGCTCCGTGGTGAACCGCGCCATCGACCCCAGCGCGCCGTCGCAGTCCATTTCCTCACGGATGGATTTGATCACCGAATCCGCGATGGCTTTGTGCGAATGCGTCGATGCCAGCGCGGGCTTCCGGGGTGCTTCAAAAGCAGCCGCTCGGCCGGCCAGTGCATCAAGATCACCTGAACCCAAAGCCTCGGCCCAACCTTGAATCTCCTCCTGCAAAAGTCGAATGTATCCGACCGTTCCCTCAAGGCCTTTCACTTTTCCCAGCACCGCGATGTTCCGAGCGCACCGATCCGACAACCAGTCAATCCGTTCCCGCAGCAGCGCAACCAATTGGCGACCGAGCGATGTCTTGGCCAACGGCTCATTCGCCGCCTCCACCAATTGGTCATACGCCGTCGTCAGCCATTGCTCCGGCTCCACCAAACTGCAAAGCAGGGCATGTGCCCGAAGAACATGTCGCTGCAATTCGGCGTCATTGCCATCTCCATACCAATCAATCAAGCGTTGAAAATCACCCGCGGTATCCTCTTCATATCGGTCGGCGAACAGCTCCGCGACGGTTTCCCGACGCAGCAGGGCGGCTTCTTCCTGATCCAGGATGTTGAAGTTCGGCTCAAGCGACAAAAGATGAAAGTGCATCCGCAGCAAAATGGCGCAGAAACCATGCAGCGTGCTCACCTGGGCCAGATCAATCTGCGCCGCCTGCCGGCGCAGCGATTCATTCTCCGGATTTTTTGCCAACCGATTTTGAATCGCCGCTTCAATGCGGGCTTTCATCTGCGCCGCCGCCGCCTCGGTGAAGGTGACGACCAGCAACTGATCCACGCTGCACGGCGTCGCCACATCGCAAAGCAGATACGCGCATCTCTCCGCCAGCACCGTCGTCTTCCCCGAGCCCGCCGCCGCAGAGACGAGCAGATTGTCATCCACCGTCTGGATCGCCAACCGCTGCTGCGGCGTGAGTTTGTTTGCACCACCGCCGCTCATTGGCCGGCCTCATCAATTTCCACTTCCTCAGCCACCATCTCCAGCACTTGTGAGCGTTTCATCGGCGGCAAAATTCGATATCCCTCGCTCGCCTGGAATCGGCAGACCGCGCGGTAATCGCATTTCGGGCAGGGGGTGTCATCGCCGAGCATGTACGGTCGAACGGAAATATCGCCCGTGGCAATTCGCTGTGCCAAAGCGGCGATCCACCGCCGCACATGATGCAGCAACGCCGCCAATTCTTTTGAATTCGCCACGTCCGATTTGTCTCGTGAGCCGAAGGAGCCGTCCTTATTCATACGTGCATTGATTGCCAGTGACGACTCGCCGGGCGCGACTTGGCGATCCAGCGACTGAACAACCCGCTCATCAAAAATGCCCCGCGGTTTGCTCGCCAAATGAAACGCATCGGAATCCGGCTCGGCGGCTTGCTCCGGATGATCGACATCGCCCAGCCCCCGCAGCATCCGCATATAAAACGCCGCCGCCGGTGTGAGCTTGCGGCCGCACAGAACATCGCCATGCGATTCAACCGCCAACAGACACACCAGCAAATGCAGCGACAAACCGTAATAAGCTTCCGTAAGCGATAATTTGTGTTCCCCAAGTCGGTAATCAATCACGCTGCAGAATTCGCCTTCCTCGTGAAGATCAATGCGATCGATGGACCCGCTGATATAAATCTCGCCACCCTCAGCCATCGGCAAAACCAGATGCGGCATCTCCTTCTTCTGCCCAAATCCAGCGCGCGTAAATCCCGGCTTGAAACTGCTGCGCGACGCCAATGCCTTCTGCGTTTGCACGACACGGTTCAGCGTCCGCTCGATGTGCGAAAGCAAATAACGGTTTCGAGCGGTGCTCAGAAAAACTTCGCCGCGGATTTTCTCCCCCAATTCCTTGGCAGCATTGGCGATCACTCGCTGTCGTTGCGCATCATCCAAATCCTGCCAGGATTGATGCGTCTTCACCAGTTGCTGAACAATTGTTTGCAGCACCTGATGATACGCCTGCCCGGAATCCAGCGCGGAAATATCGCCGGTTTCGCGCGGCTGCAGATTCAAGCCCTCAGCCGCGAAATGTTGAAACGAACAAGCCGCAAAACTTTCCAAAGCTTTGGCGGTCGTATGCAGCGGCAATGGAAATAACCGTGCCGCGATGGTGGGGGACAGAACCGCACGATTTTCGTACGTTAACGCCCCCCAAGCACGGTACTGCGAATCACCCGCCACCGATTGCGACATCCATTGATAAAGTCCCGGCCACGGCGAATCATCCACCCCCACATTTCCCCCGTTTAGCCGCGAGCTTGCTCGCGGTTTCAACCCATCGATAACCTCCCCTCGCCTCACCCACTGCGCCAATGCCCCAACCAACTCCCGAGGCGTCGAAATCGCCCCCGCATCATCATCCCCACGCTGACCAATACTCGTCACCCCCGCATCCGGCAACAAAGCCCGAATAAAATTCCAATACCGCGACGTAGCCAGCACTCTGCCCGATGAATCGCTGCGCGCTCTGCTCACATGCAGCACCTCCGACGCGCTCGTGAACGCCAAATACGCCAGCAGATTCTCATCGAGAATCAACCGTTCGCATGGCTGCCCGACTTCGAGTTTGCGATCCTGAAAAAATCGGATTTCACTATCCGACAGCACCGAATCTTCCTCCGGCCTTCTCGGAAAACATTTTTCGTTCAACCCCAGCACCAAAACGCCCCGAAGCTGCGGCGTGCGTGTCCGATCAATCTGCCCAACCAATACCTGATCCACCGTCGGCGGCGTCAAACCCAAATCAAACGTCTCCAATCCCGCTTCGAGAATCTCCTGAAAATCCCCCGGCGAAACCGCTTCATCCCCCAGCAGATCAACCATTTCATCAAACAGTTTCACCAGCTCGGCCCACACCTGCTGATGCTCCTCCATTTCCTCCAAATGATTCTCCCGCTCGGCGGCACTGATCCACTGACTCAGGCGCTGGCGAATCCCGAACTTTTCAAGCGTGTCGAACAATCCGAGCACCCGCTGCCGCAATGTTGCCGACGCTTCGGCCGACCCCACCAGTGGCCGCAATTTATTCAATAATGATTGCCGTAAACCTTCCGTCTCCGTTTGCTCCTCATAATTCCAAGGATCAACCGAAGCCCACCGCTCCCCACGGATGCGGTGACGCAGCACATAATTCTCCAATTGATCCGCTTGCGCAGTGCTCAGCCCCGTCAGATCGGTTTTAAGCAACTGCATCATCGCATCGTGTGGCCAATCCCCCTTGGAAATAGCCAGCAACGCCCGGACAAATTGCAGCAGCGGATGGTAATCACTCGGCCGACGGTAATCGGCGAAAAACGGTATGCGATGTTCCCGAAAATAAATGGTGATCGGTTCCAGATAATCGGGCAAACTGCGCACCAGCACCCCGATATCCCGAAACCGCCAACCGCCTGCAACCATTTTCAAAATCCGCCGCGCCGCTGCCTGCACCTCGGCAGCGCGATCCGGCGCTTCCAACATTTCCACCCCGTCGCTATTCCGGGAGGGCGAGACCGGAAACCTGTCAAACGATCGCTCCAATTCATGCAGCCCAGCGCCGAGAAACTTTGATTCCGTCGGCCGGAGGACCAGCGGCGACTCGACGGGGATTTTGCTGTCACGCAAACCCAGCCGCAATCGTCGATACGCAATCTCCGTTTTATGAAACAGGCTCTGCTCCGGCGGAAGCAAATCCGGATCATTAATCACCACACTGCCCGCATCCATCGGCAACGTGATGGTGACATGCCGGCATCTCTTGGCCAGCCCGGTCAGGATTTGTCTTTCATAATCCGTGAATTCCAAAAACCCGTCACAATAAACCGTCGCCCCGGCGAAAGATTTACATTCATTGAGCAACCGCAGCACATGCTCCAAACGCCGCTGCTGATCGAAACGTTCCTGCCCCAGGTAAGCCGTGTACGAACGATAAATCAGGGCCAGATCGTGAATCTTGTCCGATCGGCCCGAGTCATCGTGCCCGCTCAAATCATGCAGCAGCGAATCGAGCTGGCCGGCGTCCTGCCCTGCACGTTCAAATTCGTTGAACGTGGCGTCGAGCTTCGTCGCCAGACTGCGGTGCTCGGCTGCGGTTTGAAAATAACGCAGCTCCCCCCGATGCCGCTGCAGCAAATGTCCCAGTAACATCTGTCGGCCTCGGGATGTCACCTCGGGAATCGCCGCGCCGCCGCATTCTTCGATGATGTCATGGCCCAGTTGCTCGAACGAAACCACCCGTGCACGGAAATATCCATCCGATCTTGGATTGCACGCCAATTCCCGTTCCGCGGAAAATGTGGCCTGCCGTGGCGTGAGAAAAATAATCGGCGCTGCCGCCAACGGCTGCGCGGACAGCTCCCGCGCTATCGACTGTACACAATGCCGCGTCTTACCCGAACCCGCGCGGCCTACGACAAAGCAAACCGACATCAAATGCCTTCCTTATTTCCGCCGGATTTTCACCACCGCCGATGATTCGGAAACCCGCCAAACACTGCAATGAGAAAGATGACACACGCCATCGCAATCTTAATCAGCATCCCCACAAATTTTCCCCGTGCCGCACCAAGTCCCACGTTGGCCGCTTCGAGCAGGGGCTTCCCGCCGCTCAACTCAAACAGCAGCGCACCCGCGCCGGCTCCGAATATGACGCCAACAATTGCTCCAACAATGGGAATGATTCCCGCGCCCACCACGCCGCCAAGAATCGCCCCAATGAATGCCCCAATCGCACCGCGTCGTGTACCACCCGCCCGTTTCGCCGCCGCGCTGCCGGCCGCTAGATCGACAATCTCGCCGACCAGTCCGATGCCGATCAAAATCAGAATCGCCCGCAATCCCAAAAATCGCCAATCCGTCAACCGGGCATAGATGCAGGTCGCCAGAATCATCACCCAATTTCCCGGCAGCGTCAGGAGCGTCAACAAAAACCCCAGCGCAAGCAGCGCGAACAGCGCGGTGTACCAGATCAGATCCATGACCCAATCATAACAGCTCCCACATATCTCCCCAGAGCCACGCACGAAGTAACAAGAGCCGCGCACGAAGTAAGCGGTCTTACAAATTCATTTCAACAACCCCATCACCCACCCCCGCAAATGCCACAGCCCCCATGCAATCCCCACTAACACCAAAACAACCAGCAATCGTGAAATCCGCCTCGGCCACACAAACCGCCTCACCCTCCACCGAATCTCCGGCCGAACCTGCGGACTCGCCTCCGCCAATTTCCGATACACACCCGCCAGCCGCAGCAGCAAAGCCTCGCATTGATCGCCCGCGAGTGCCGCCAACTGATTTTTCGCCGCCGTCAAATGCGTGGCCGCGGCATCCGTCGAGCAATCCATGGCGATGCCCAGATACCGCTCGTTGAGATACTCACAATAATGCAGAACAATCGCCTCCCGCTGCTGAATCGGAAGATGGCGAAACGCCCCCACGAAAGCCGAAAACCAATCATCGGTGCGGTCATCCGCGGCCAGCAGCACATTCCGATCGATCCGGCCCACATGATGGCGGCTTTCCAGCACCGTGTGATGCAAAAACCATCGCTGGGCATCGTCGGCGTCCCGAAACTTATGCACCGCCGCCAGCGATTGCGACATCACCCGCCGCGCCGACTTTCGACCCAACCGTCCTTCGCCGCACAGTGCCAGCGACAGCCGCATCACCGTCGGATCAAAATGGTGCAGCAATTGCGTCAACGCCGCCGGCCGATGCTTCCGCGCCGACGCCAACAGCTTTTGAGATTCATCCACCATCCCCCATGATTCTAATCTCCGCGTTGACGTTATGATCCGAGCCGCGATATATTTCGCACCGCTTCGGGCGTCGCAAAACAGTTCCGTTCGTCCAGATGAATCGGGTAATCGTGATCGACATCCAAAACATTCGCCATAAATTGCAACCCTATCTGCGGCAATTCAGCGTCGCCGATTTGCGCTGGTCATACATCATCGTCGGCGGGATGGTGGTCGTCTCCGTCATCATCAACATCATTTTCAAAAACAAGGGTTGGACCATCTGGCCCTTCACGGCGGAAACCGCGGCCGTCGTCGTCATTCAGGAAATGGTCGAACGCAACACCGATGGCATGCCGCCGCTGCAAGTGTATGCACTGGCATTGGGTGCCCTGGTCGTCTGGCTCACCGTGTCGATCGCCCTCAGCCTGACCAATCCGATCATCATTCTGCTCGGCGTCGGGGCGCTGATTTATTATTCCCTGCGTGGCTACATGCGCGTCCGCCGCAAACAGGAATTGCTTGCCCTGCGTGTCGCCCAGGGTTTGTGCATCCACTGCGGCGAACCGGCCAACCCCGACAGCGGCGTCTGCGAAAACTGCGGCGAAGATCCCAACCCCACTGATTCCCAGCTCAAGCGCGTCCAAGCCTATTCCAGCAAAAACCGCAACCCCGCCCACATGCGTGCCGTGCTCAAACAAGATTCGCTCGCCGCCTCCGCCAAGAAAAAGGAAGACGCACTCATCGCCCGACGCCGCGCCAATCGGCCGGGCAGACGGTGACCGAAATACTCTAGGATTGCTTGGCCGCAAGTTCGGCCCATCGTTCGTAAAGGCGGGTCACTCCATGCTGCGCTGTCGCCAACAGTTCGTATGCCTCGTGCATTTGCTCATAATTCGCGATGACCTTCGGATCGGCGATGCGCACTTGCAGGGATGCCACCTTGGCTTCGGCGCGGTGGATGCTCTCTTCCATGCTCTCCAGTTCACGCTGTTCATTCCAGGTCAGACGTTTCTGCGCGGGCTTCTCCATGCGCGAGACAATCGCCGGTGCCTTCTTGGCCGGTGAGTCAGCCTGCGTCGCTGATTGGCGACCTCGCTCCCATTGCGCGAGATCGGCATACATATTGGCATTCCCCCGGCCATCCAGCGCAAGAATCTCCGTGCTGATGCGGTCGAGCAGATATCGATCATGGGTGACCAGCACCAGCGCCCCAGGAAATTCATCAAGGCTATTTTCCAGCACATCAAGCGTGGCGATGTCCAGGTCATTAGTTGGTTCGTCAAGAATAAGCACATCCGCTGGCCGCAACATCAGGCCGGCGATCAGAACGCGCGCCTGCTCGCCGCCGGAAAGTTCGCCGACCGGAAGATCAAGCTGATCCGCACGAAACAGAAACTTCTGCGCCCAAGCGCTGATGTGCATCGAATCACCCTGAAAAGTCACGACATCTCCGCCAGACGAAAGGGCGCGGCGGAGCGTCTGCATGGGATCGAGCTGCCGGCGATGCTGGTCGAATACGACCACGCGAAGCTGCGGAGCGCGAACAATCTCACCCGCATCGGGAGCAAGCTCCTCATTGATCAGCCGGATAAGCGTTGATTTGCCACTGCCGTTGGGTCCGAGAAGTCCGAGCTTTGTCCCCGGAGCAAGGGTGAAACTGATATCACGAAACAGCCCGCGATCGCCGAGTGTCTTGCCGACATTTTTGAGCTCGATGAGCTTCCGTGTCTGTCTGCCCGAAGCGTTGAAGTCGATTTGGCGGCGCTGGCTTGCGCGTTACGTTGACGGAGATCGCCGAGCTCGCTGATCATGTCGTTGGCACGTTCAATCCTTCCTTTTGCTTTGGTCGTGCGCGCCTTGGCGCCGCGCTGCAGCCATTCGATTTCCCGCCGCACCCCGCTGGCAAGGGCTCTTTCCCGGCCGACCTGGGCGGCAAGAAATTCCGCGCGCTTCACCAAAAACTCACTGTAAGGACCGTTATGACTCAAAAACCCGTCGGGATACGCGCGCCCCAGTTCGATCGCGCGATTGGCGATGGATTCGAGAAATCGCCGATCGTGGCTGACCGTCAACGTGGCAAATGATGGATCGGCTATGGTCTTTTCAAGCCATAGAATGCCGTCAATGTCCAGATGATTGGTCGGCTCATCCATCAGCAAAAGATCCGGCCCGCTGGCCAGCGCACACACAATGGCCAACCGTTTTCGCCATCCGCCGGACAATTTTTCAGCCGAGATTGAAGAATCGAAAAAACCCGCCCGATCCAGCGCCTGCTCAGCAACAAGATGCCGCTCGTGTTCGTCCAGATGCGGATCGATCATGCCCGCAACGCAGTCCAGGCAGGAATCGTTTGGCGAAAAAACATCTTCCTGGGCCACGTAACTGACACGCAGCTGCCGCCGCGCGATCAGCTCCCCCTCATCCGCTGTTTCCCGGCCGGCCAAGATCCGCAGCAGCGTCGATTTTCCAGAACCATTGGCACCGATCAGCCCGATGCGCTTGCCTTCGCTCAGTCCAAGCGTAATCCCCGAGAACAACAATCGCGGTCCAAATGATTTAGCCAGGTTTCTTCCCGTGAGCAACATCGCCCAGAGCCTAACAGACTTGCGGGATATGTGAATGTGAGGCACTGGCGATGCCAACCAATTATTCGTACAAGAACGCCGTGTTCACCCTCGCCATCACCGATCATCTCGAAGGCCCGCTCGATCGACCGTCGGCGGAAGTGTACGGCGAAACAGCAGAGCTAGTGCGGCTAGCCGATACGCTCGGCGTGCGCTACGCCTGGTTTGCCGAACACCATATTCATGCCCATCGCGGCCATCTGCCAACCCCGCTGCTCCTCGCCTTGCATCTCGCCGGCATGACTCGCCGAATTCATCTCGGCATGGCCGTCACCTGCTTGAATCTGCACCCGCCCTTGGACATCGCCGAGCAGGTAGCCGTCGCGGATCATCTGATGAACGGCCGCCTCGCTCCCGGTTTCGGAAGCGGCGCAACCCCGATGGAAGCGACATGGCTCGGCGTCGAAGATGCGACCGATGAACCCGAGCGACATCGCCGTTTTGAAACGAGTTTGAACATCATCCGCGCCGCATGGGAAGGCAGCGGTGGGGCGGGTACGCACACATTTCTCCCAAAGCCCGCAACCGATTTGCGCAAGCGAACCTGGATTGCCGTCAACAGCGAAGGAGCCGCACAAATCGCCGGCCGCTTCGGTGGCAACATCTTGTTCTCACACTTGCGTACGCCGATGCAGCACAACCAATACGCCGCTGCCTATTGCGCCGCAGGGGGCGCCGGTTTGATCGCCATGAACCGCCCAATCTATGTCGGCCACGATGATGCAGCAGCATTCGCCGAAGCCGAGCCAGCGCTCCGAATTGCCTGGCGACGTTTTCGAGCTGAAGGAAAAATCCCCGCAGACACACCCGAGCCGACGGCAACCGCCGATCTCTGCGCCCATCCCCTCAACTTCATCGTCGGCGGCCCCGCATCCGTCGCCCGGCAATTACAGCAACTGCACGCGAGTTGTCCCTTCGATGTGTTAAACGCGGAGTTACGCTGGGAAGGCCTGACGCATGCACAAGTGCTGGAATGTTTGAAGCGACTCGCCGCGCTCATTCCCCAGCTTTAAGCCACGACATCAATTGATCGGCGGGAAGATAATTGATCCGGTCCAATTCTTTTCCATTCTGATCAAAACGAATCATCTGCGGAATATATCGCACCGCAAGCTGCTGCGTATGTATCTGCGTCTTTTCAGAAGGATGGGTCAAATCAACGGTGTAGAAGTTGTAATGACTTCGCAATTCACTCTGCACATCGTCGCGCGACAAAACATCGCCATGAAACGCCCGACAAGCAGGGCACCATCCCGCGGTAAATAAAATCACCGTAGGCAGATGCGAATTCCGGCTCTGCTGCACCGCCGTATCCCAGTCGACATCCGTACCGTCCGCCGCGAACATCGTCGACGGGTGCGACATCCGATAAAAAAACATCACGCCAAGAATCGCGACAATTGTCAGTGCCGCTTTGAATCGAAAGTCCATACCACCCTCCGTCGAACCCCTATCGGCGCAATCATCGATCGCCTTAACAACCGCTTACTTCGTGCGCGGCTCCCCATGAGCCGCGCACGCAGTAAGCGGTTCTTTCTTAATCTGAAATCTGAAATCCCAAATCCCCTCACCGCAAATCAATCAACCTCCCCGTCAGCGCCGACAACCTCCTCACCCGCAGCGTCCCCGCCCGCGCCTTTTTCCGAATCTCCGACGCATCCATCCCCAAATGCATCCGCAGATGCAAACTCAAATGCGACGCATGCACAAACCCGCACATTCCCGCCACCACTGCCACCGGATATTCCGTCTCCGCCAGCAGCTCCACCGCCCGATCCAACCGCGCCCGCCGCGCCAATTGCACCGGATACCACCCGAAATGTCGCTTGAACAAAAACTGTATCCAAGGCACCGAACATCCCGCCGCATCCGCAATTTCCTTATTACTAAAAATCTCCCCCGGCCTCTCACTCAACTGCGCACGCAGCCAAACCAGCGCTCTCTCCACCACCGCCTCCCAAACGCGCTCCATCTCCCCATTCCGCCCCTCCCCGTTTAGCCGCCGGCTCCGCCGGCGCCTTCCACTCCCCGACAGCTCGCCTTCCATCCCTTGACCTCCACCCTCTAACCTCTCCCCCCGATTCCCCCACACCCAAGAGAGCAACCCCTCCATCAAATCCCCCCTCTCCACCACTCGTCCCAACGGCAACTCCCTCTTCTTCAGTGAATCCACCTCCAACATCTCAAACCCAATCTCCAACCACCTCCCATCCTCAAAATCCTCAAAGCAAATTAAATCCCGCTGACCTTTAGCCCGCAGCACCACCCACCCCGGCTCCAACCGCACCGACTTCCCTCGACGCCAGTACTCCCCAACCCCGCGCACGATCCACATCCACCTCCACTCCGACGGCACCCCATCGCGTACGATCTCCCCCGCCCCGCACTCCCGCATCTCCACGGACACCACGCGCGCCATCCCGCCAACATATCACACCCCAATTCAAAATGGATTTAATCCCCATTAAACAGAGAATCCGCTTACTACGTGCGCGGCTCTGCCGAACCGCCCCCCAAGAGCCGCGCACGAAGTAAGCGGTATCCCCCCGCGGCAACCAAAATTTTCCTTTGCCATCTCCACCGCCGAAATATTAAAATCGCAACCCCCAATGCCCCTAGCATATTTCATCACCTTCTCCACCTACGGAACCTGGCTCCCCGGCTCCGCAAAAGGAAAAGGATCAGTAGATCGCCACCACAACCAGTACGCCACGGAATTCGCCCAACCCAACCCCGCTCGCGAACTCCAAGCCACCAGCACCATGGCTCAGCCGCCGTATGTAATGGACGCCCCCCAGCGCGAGATAGTCAAAGACGCAATCGTCTCTCTCGCAAACGAAAAGCAATGGCCCTTGCTAGCCGCCCACGTCCGAAGCAACCACGTTCACGCAGTAATCTCCGCCGACCGCGACCCCGCCAGATTGATGAGCGACCTAAAATCCCGCGCCTCCCGCGACCTGACCCGCGCCGGCTTCGACGATGCCAACCGACGCCGCTGGACCCGCCACGGCAGCACCCTCCATCTCTTCACCCCCCAACAAGTACAACAAAAGATCCACTACACCCTACACCAGCAAGGCCCCCCAATGTCCACCTACCCGCCCGCGAACGAGTCCCCCCACATCCCGCCACCCAAAGAGCCGCGCACGCAGTAAGCGGCCTCCCACCGCCCCAATCACCCCGAAGGCACCCATTCCCAAATCTAAATGCGCGCCTGTTTCATTTCCCCCACACCCACCTCCGACCTCCGCCCCCCCTCACGCCGCGCTATGGCAACGGAGGCAATCCGAGTTCCTTCAAAAATCCATTGTGCTTCGCCTTCGCTTCCCCGATAGACTTCTCGATTTCCACGAGTTCGGCGTGAGTCGCTGCCAGGTCGATTTCCGCTTCCGCCTCGGCGGTACTGACATAGCGGGAAATATTGAGGTTGTAGTCGTTCGCAATGATCTCCTTCATCTTCACGCGCTTGGAATACCGGGGGTCCTTCCCCGTCCGAAATCGATAGGTATCGACGATCTTAGTGATGTGCGCATCCGTCAGCCGGTTCTGGCGTTTGCCCTTCTCAAAGTTTTCCGGACCACTGGCGTTGATGAAGAGCACATCATCCGGCTTTTTGCACTTCTTCAGCACCAGGATGCACACCGGAATCCCCGTCGAATAGAACAGGTTTGCCGGCAGGCCGATCACGGTATCGATGTACCCGTCTTCCAAAAGTTTTCTGCGAATGCGTTCCTCCGCGCCACCGCGAAACAGCACGCCGTGCGGGAGGATGATCGCCATCACGCCGTCGTCTTTCAAGTAGTGCACACCGTGCAGCAGGAACGCGAAGTCGGCCGCGGATTTTGGGGCGACGCCGTACCCTTTAAATCGCGGGTCTTCGCTCATCGCATCGCTGGGCTCCCACCGATAACTGAACGGCGGATTGGCGACGACCGCGTCGAATTTCGGCATCTTCGCGGGGTTCATCTCGCGAAGCATGTCCCACGCATTGGCCAGCGTGTCACCATGATAAATCTCAAACTCCGTATCCTTCACCCCGTGCAGCAGCATGTTCATGCGCGCCAGGTTGTAAGTGGTGACGTTGTATTCCTGGCCGTAAATCTTCCCGATGGTACCACCCGACTGCTTCATGCGATGGCGAATGTTCAAAAGCAGAGATCCCGATCCGCAGGCGAAGTCGAAGACGCTGTCCATATGTGATCGATTGCCAGTCTTCGGCTCCTGACTATCGAGCGTGACGATGCCGGAGAGGATGCTCGATATCTGTTGCGGCGTATAAAACTCCCCCGCTTTCTTCCCCGATCCCGCGGCAAATTGCCCGATCAAATACTCGTAGGCATCCCCCAACGTGTCGGTGTCGGCCGAGAACATCGCCATCCCCGCCGCGATTTCCCGGATGATCGAGCACAGCTTCGCGTTGCGGTCGTCATATTTCCGGCCGAGCTTATCCGACCCAAGATTGATCTCGGAAAACAGCCCTTGGTAATTGGTCGAGAACGCTTCCTCCTCGATGTGCTTAAAGCCCTTCTGGAGCGTGTCGAGCAGTTTCTCGTCCTGGGTCTTGGCGAGGTGGACAATGTTGCCCCACAGGTATTGGGGTTTAACGACATAGTGCACCTTGCGCTGCATCTGTTTCTCAAACGCCGCCACATCGCGGGGATTGTTCTTGTACCAAACGAATAGCGGCGTTTTCCCGCCGTTGCCGATCGCGTTGGGGTCCGGGTAGTCCGCTCCCAGTTCCTTCTTTGCCGCCGCCTCGTAATTGCTGGAGAGGTAGCGCAGGAACAAAAACGACAGCATGTAATCGCGGAAGTCGTCCGCGTTCATCGACCCGCGCAACTGGTCGGCGATGTTCCAAAGCGTTTTGCCGAGTTGCTTTTGATCTTGTTCGGTCATGGGGTCGCTGTTCGATCAGTGAGCGGATTGCTCGACCTCATTCGCGAAAGCTTCGGCTTCGTTTGGGCGGACTAAGCGCACGCCGTATTCCTTGAATAGCGGTTCGACATGCTGACTGACCTCGTGTGCCTGCCGGGGCGTCTCGGCGGTGGATACGACAATGAGCTCGCGATTCTCGCCGTCGATTGGGTGTCGCTTGATGAGATCGCCGTTCACCGCCAGCAACGCCGCCTGGTTTTCTGCGTGCTTGTTTGCCGGAAAGACGTGCGGTTTCACGAGATTCACTACCCCGTTTCGATAAGCGTAGGGAATCTCCAGCTTGCGCTTATATATCGGCACAGTGATCTTGCCTGGCGACCAGATCTTTTTAGACGCGGACAGGCGACGAAACGCGTCGCTCAGGGCAGGCGGAAGTACCTCGGCGGGTTGCGCATCAGCCAAAAGCGCAGCCGAATGCTGCCCGACGAGTTGTCCGAACAACCGCTCGAAGTCGGCGTCCATATCCTCGATCATCGCCAGCCGAGGCTCGGTCAAGCGCAGGTCGTTGGCGCGTGAAGCCGCGAAACCAGCCAAATCCTCGGAGGTCCGGAACTCGTCGGCACTTTTTTCGATCCTGCTGGCGAGGCCGTGCGTCGACAACTTGAGGTTCTTTAGCTCGGGGCGAGCGACCGCGAAGAGCTTGCGGACGCGCTCGTGATTGTCCGTCATCCGTACGCGCAAGGCATGCGGGTCAACGCGCAGCAACACGAGCCCGACATTCACCGCTTCGGCGCGGAAACGGTCGGGGCAGTACTGCACAACGCTGTAAAATCCTCTAGCCACGGCTATTCTCCTTGCGCCTTAACACCTGGATCAACGAGTGGTGCTTGAGATTCTTATCGACATAAAGTGTGTTGAGGTATTTGCTGTCAAACCCGGTGAGGAGCATATCGACGACGATCGTGACGTCGATCTTGTGCTGGTGTTTCTCTTCCGGATCGATCTTGCGGAACTCCTCGCTGCTGTACTGCTGGTCTTTGATGCGCTGCTGCACGTCCTGGTAGTACAGGTCGAATTCATAAATGGAGTGATTCGTGCCGTAGCGCTGATTGAAGTCCGCGATGATCGATTCGAGAGCCTTTTTCTTTTCCTCTGGTTTGTGTTTGTTGTCTTCGTATTCCTGAAAAAGGTCTTCCTGGATTTGACGAACGTCGGCAGCGGCGTCGGGGTTGGGATTTTTGGGATCCTGTGCCAGCGCCGCAGCGGGCGGTGAGAAGACCGCCACGATGTTCAGAGGGGCGTATTCCGCGTTGGCCATCTTCCGGCCAATCTGTATCGACTGGAAGAGCTCGTAGTAATCAATGGCATCGTTGATCGACGCCGTGGCCAGGATCGCGTTGAATTTGCGCCCGCCCGTGGCCGCATCGTGCTTATCGAGAATGGCGTTAACGATCGCCGCCTTGGCGAGCGGCTCGCCGGCCTTGGGGACATTTTCACCGTCCGGCTTGTAGTAATCGACGTGAAACTTCAGGACATTCCGGTCGCCGATCGCGTCCGTGATCGTGTACTGGTGCAGCGACTTCTGGAAAAGGGCGTCGGTGGTTTTGAGAGCCTGCTCATCACCCGTGATCTGTTTGTAGTTTGCGTTCTCGGGGAAAATGGGCGTGCCGGTGAAACCGAAGAGCTGGGCCTTTGGGAAGAATTCCTTGATCGTTTGATGGTTCTCGCCGAACTGTGAGCGGTGGCATTCGTCGAAGATGAAGACCATGCGTTTGTCGCGCAGGCGTTCAAGAAGGTCCGTATAGGTTGACAGCCCTCTCTTCTCCCGGCCCTTGTTCCTCTTGCTGTTTTCATCCAGTGCCAGGCCGAGCTTCTGGATGGTGGTTACGATCACCTTGTCGGAAAGGTCATCGGAGAGCATTCGACGGACCAGAGCGCCCGTATTGGTATTTTGTTCAACGCAGCCCTCTTGGAAACGGTTGAATTCCTCGCGGGTTTGACGGTCGAGGTCTTTTCGATCGACGACGAAGAGGCACTTAGCAATTGTCTCCTCGCTGCCTCCTTTGTCCTTGTCCAAGTCCCTCAAAAGCGTCGAAGCCTTGAAGCTCGTCAGCGTCTTGCCGCTGCCGGTGGTGTGCCAGACATACCCGTTGCCAAGATTTTTTTCGATGCACTCGACAATGTTCTGGACGGCGTAGATCTGGTACGGCCGCATCATCAGGAGTTTTTGCTCACTGGCGACCAGGACCATGTACTTGCTGACCATCTGGCCGAGGGTGCGCTTGGCGAGGAACGCATCGGCGAACTGGTGCAGGCCCCTGATCTTGGAGTTGTCCGGGGCCGCATACTCGTAAATGGGTAGGAATCGCTCATCGGCATTGAAGGCGAAATGGCGGGCGTTATTGTTGGCGAAGTAATACGTGCTGTCGCGGTTGCTGACGATAAAAAGCTGAACAAAACAGAGGAGCGTCCGGGTGTAACCGTTCCCGGGGTCGTTCTTGTATTCGACGATCTGCTCGATCGCCCCGCGAGGATTAATACCGAGCGTTTTTAGCTCGATCTGGACGCATGACACGCCGTTGATGAGCAGTAAAACGTCGTACCGATGGTGGCTGTAATCAGTATTGATACGGAGCTGGCTGACGACCTCGAAGGTGTTTTTGCACCAATCGCTGATATTGACCAACGTGTAATTGAGCGGGGTGCCGTCATCACGCGTGAAAGCATTACGCTTGCGCAGTGTTTGGGCGGCGGCGAAGACGTCGGGAGCGACGATTTCTTCCAGAAGCCGCTCAAACTCGGCATCAGTGAGACGGACGTGGTTCAGAGCCTGGAACTTCTCACGGAAATTCTTCTCCAGCGTGGCGCGATCGCGGATGTCCTGACGGTACTCATACTTCAAGGCGCGAAGTTTGGCGACAAGCTCATCCTCAAGTTGCCGTTCCTGAGAGATCATCGTGTGCCCGTAAACGCCCCGGATGTCCACGGTTCGAATGATAACCCAGCCACATCAGAACAACAAAAAACCCCAGAGCCGCAAAAGCAACTCCGGGGCTCTTTTCTTATGATTTTTCAAACAACTAACAACTGGCAACTAACAACTCGCCACTACGTGGCATCACTTCCCGCCTGGGCCAACTGCTTCTGCTCCGGCTTGCCGCCGTCGGTTTTCAACGACTCGAAGAACAGGTGCTTGTCGCCGCCTTCTTCTTGCTTGATCGTGATCTTGATCAGGTCCTTGCCTTTGAAGTTGCCACGCAGAATTTCCTCACTTAAGGGATCTTCAACGTGCTGCTCGATGGCTCGACGCAGGGGCCGGGCACCAAAGTCGCTGCTGGTGCCTTTGTCGATCAGGAAATCCTTGGCTTCCAGACTGATCTCGATGCGCAGGCCATGATCGGTCAGCCGCTTGGTCACCTTGTGCAGCTCGAATTCGACGATCGCCTCGAGTTGCACGCGGCCCAGTGGCCGGAACACGATCACATCATCAAGCCGACCGATGAACTCTGGACGGAAGTGCCGCTCGAGTTCCTTCATGACGGTTTCCTTGATCTGCTGATAATTTCGCTCGGCTTCTTCGCCTTTGCCTTTGGGCCGCAAGCCGAACGACGGGCCGCCGCCTTTGATCAGCTCGGAGCCGATGTTGCTCGTCATGATCATGATGACATTGCGGAAGTCGACGTGCCGGCCGAAGGAATCGGTCAGCCGGCCTTCTTCCATGATCTGCAAGAGCATGTTGAACACGTCGGGGTGCGCCTTTTCCACTTCATCCAGCAGCACCACGCTGTAGGGCCGGCGGCGGATCCGCTCGGTGAGCTGGCCGCCTTCTTCGTAACCGACGTAGCCCGGAGGCGCGCCGATCAGTCGGCTCACGTTGTGCTTCTCCATGTATTCGGACATGTCAATGGCAATCAGGGCATCTTCATCGCCGAACATGAACTCGGCGAGGGCTTTGGAGAGTAGTGTTTTACCGACGCCGGAAGGACCCAGGAAAAGGAAGCTGCCCATCGGACGATTCGGATCTTTCAAGCCGCTGCGGGCGCGGCGGATGGTTTTGGAAATCGCCCGGATCGCTTCATCCTGGGAAACCACACGCTTGTGCAGCTCGGCTTCGAGTTCGAGCAGCCGCTGCGCTTCTTCTTTTTCCAGGCGAGTCAGAGGAACGCCGGTCATTTTGGAAATGACCTCGCAGATCACTTCCTCATCCACGACGCCGTCGATTTCCTTGGCCTTTTCACGCCACTGCCGCTGCATTTCCTCTTTCTGCTTGCGGAGTTGCTCGGCTTGATCGCGCAGCTTGGCCGCTTCCTCATATTCAGCGTTGCGGACCGCTTCATCCTTTTGAATGCTCAGGCGCTCGATCTGTTCTTCCAAATCAGCGAGATTCGGCGGCTTGGTCATGCTGCGGAGGCGGATGCGCGCACCGGCTTCGTCGAGCACGTCGATGGCCTTGTCGGGCAGACTGCGGTTGGTGATGTACCGATCGGACATGGCCACGGCGGCTTCGAGGGCTTCATCGAGAATCTGCACCCGGTGATGCGCTTCATACCGGTCGCGCAGTCCCTTGAGGATTTCGATGGTGTCGGCCTTGCTCGGCGGCTCGACGTGAATCGGCTGGAATCGCCGGGCCAGGGCGGCATCTTTTTCGATGTACTTGCGGTATTCGTCGAAGGTGGTGGCGCCGATGCACTGAATCTCGCCACGAGAAAGGGCAGGCTTCAGGACATTGCTGGCGTCGATGGCCCCTTCCGCGCCGCCGGCTCCGACCAGGGTGTGCAATTCATCGATAAAGAGGATCACATTTTTGGCACGCCGCACTTCATTCATGACGGCTTTGATGCGCTCTTCGAATTGGCCGCGGTATTTCGTGCCGGCGACCATCATCGCCAGATCGAGCACAACAATGCGCCGGTCGTGCAGAATCTCCGGCACGCTGGAGCTGATGACCATCTGGGCGAGGCCCTCGACGATGGCGGTTTTACCGACGCCGGCTTCGCCAAGCAGTACAGGATTATTTTTCTGGCGACGGCAGAGGATTTGGATCACCCGCTCGATTTCATTTTTGCGGCCGATCACCGGATCGAGCTGGCCTTCACGGGCCAATTCGGTCAGGTCCCGACCAAAGCTGTCCAAAGCGGGGGTCTTGCTCTTACCTTTTTGTGTGCCACCGCTGGGCTTTTCACCCTGCGAGGCGGGTTCTTCGTTTTCCACACCAGCTCCAAGAAGATTTAAAACCTCTTCCCGAACCTCTTCCAGTTTCAACCCGAGATTCATCAAAACCTGCGCCGCCACGCCGTCGTGTTCCCGAAGCAGACCGAGCAGTAAATGTTCTGTGCCGACGTAGTTATGATTAAGGCTGCGGGCTTCCTCGATGGCGTATTCGATGACCTTTTTGGCCCGCGGCGTTTGGGGAAGCTTCCCCATCGTCACCATGTCCGGCCCGCTTTTGACCAGCTTTTCGACTTCCAGGCGCACCTTGCGAAGGTCGACATCGAGGTTTTTGAGCACGTTGGCTCCAACGCCGCTACCTTCTTTAACCAGACCCAAAAGTATATGTTCTGTGCCTATATACTCATGATTAAATCGCTGGGCTTCCTGGTTGGCCAGCGCCATGACTTTTCGAGCCCGGTCCGTGAATCGTTCAAACATGTCCATCTCCTGTTGGCCGGGGTTAATCCGACCCCTCACATCAAGCCGTGGCAGCCCAAAGTCTGGAACCAATCAGGCAAGCCGCGGACTGCTCTGACTGACGTAGGATCGTTTTTCCTACCACATCGCCGCGCTGCGATCGTTGCGACGTCTGATTGTATGATTGATATATCGGTTATCAAGCGGCCGGGTAGATAGGACAATCACCCGGGGGGATGTGCGGCGTTTTGGGACGTTCACCGCTTGATTCGGCGTCGAAGCATCCAGGGGAGGGCCAAGCCGAAGATTCCGATGGTCGCCGGCTCGGGAACCGGTGTGCTGATGCCTGATCCGCTGCTGCCGCTATCTCCCGAATCGCCGCTGCCTTGCGATTGGGGGGCTGGCGGAGTTACACGGACGTAAACGGGTTCGTCCAATTTGAGTTTCAAGAAATCTCCACCGTCGGTAGGGTCGCCATCGGTGATGCGCAGGGCATCGATCCCCCGCTTCGGTGTCAGCTTCAAATCAGCGGTGAATGTAGTTGTATCCGGGGTAGCCAGCACAAATCCGTCGGTGGAACCGCCATATTGGAAATTCCCAGTGAGCTTTCCTTTTTTCGGGGAGTAGCTGAATTCACCTGGATCATCGCTGAGCACCAGCGACGAGGCGCGCGGAAGACCGATGACGGTAACGATTCCTTTTCCCGAATCGCCGCCGCCAGAGATGAACAGCAGTGAGAGGGAATCGGTGGCGGTATCCCAATAGAGGCTGATCGTCGCCGTCTTGGCCGCAAGACCAAACGCTGGATGCCCGCTGCTGTGGCGATAACGGTAATAGCGATACGCGGGGCTTGCTGAGGTAAGCAGCGTCAAATCTTCAAAAGTGTGACCATTTTGTGAAATTTGCACGGTCGGTTGGGTGGTCGGTGTTGCCCGGACGCTGGGGGTGCAGATCAAACATCCGACCACGAGGGCCAGGATAATGAGCCTGTCAAATCGCAAGAGACCTCCTACTACACCCGCCTGTTTCCTTAATTAATGTCCGATCGGTTGGAACAAAATTCCGACGGGATTCAACACACAAAGCCCACCAATTGTTCGGAACGATTGACGTTTGACTTAAGATCGATGTGGCCTTACACGGCGTGCCCGTTCGGTACTGAATCACCCATCGGGTTTCCCCGGCACAACGTCCCATAGTTGGCCCGGTGCCAGGTGACGCCCGGCGAAAATATCCGGCGAAAACGTATATGGGCCTAGTTGCGGAGAATCAAAAAAGCATTTACCATCACCTGCCGGAAGGTGATGGGCCGGATTCTCGGAAGAGTATTTCGATGCCGGTGGGGCGGCCAACTTCTCGTGTTTCGTTTCTATTGTTCTGCCGCAGACACTTTTTATGGAGAGGTACCGCAATGCCCCGCTCGTCGAATCAATTAACGATCGCACAGATTGAAAGCATGTTGAATAGCCGCCGCGCTCAGCTGGCGGCACTGACCAAGGACCGCGCCAAGTTGCAAAAGCAATTGGAATCAGTCGATACGAAAATCAAGTACCTTTCCGGTGGGGCGGCTGTCAAAGGGTCATTCGCCGTCAATGCCGCCGGGCGTGCTCGCAACAGCGCCAGCCTGATCAGCATGATGATGAGTCAGCTGCAAAAAGCCGGCAAAGCGCTGAGCGTCAGCGACATCCTGCAGGGCGTGCAGTCGGCAGGCTACCGATCCACCAGCCCCAATTTCCGTGGCATTGTCAATCAGACATTGATCAAGGAGCGCAAACGCTTCACCAATGTCGGCCGTGGGATGTATCAATTGAAGAAGTAAGAGCGCGCTCTCCGTTCGGGTCGCGGCTGACTAGGGCGGCTATTTACTGTCGACGGGTTCTTCAGCCTCGACGGAGAATTGTCCGCCCTCGACGACGACGGCGTGGCGGGCATTGTGTTCGTCCTTGGCGATGTGCCCGTCATGCAGTGTGATCACACGATGACTCCGATGAGCCACGCTCGGATCGTGGGTCACCATGATGATGGTGCGGCCGCTCTCCACCAGCTCATCGAACAGATTCAGAATCTGCTGGCCGGTTTTGCTGTCGAGGGCTCCCGTCGGTTCATCCGCCAACAGAATTAGCGGATCATTCATCAGCGCCCGGGCAATGCAGACACGCTGCTGTTGTCCACCTGACAATTGAGTCGGCCGGTGATCGACTCGGTCCCCCATGCCGACTTTCTCTGCCAGCTCCAATGCCCGTTTTCGCCGCACTGCCGGAGCGATGCCGAGATAAAACATCGGCACTTCGAGATTTTCCAGCACGGTCAGTTGCTGGATCAAATTATAGTTTTGAAAAATAAACCCGATCCGCTGGCTGCGGATTTCCGATAGCTGATCGTCCGGCATATCCGCGACATTGGTATCACCCAGCAAATAGCTGCCGCCAGTGGGCCGATCGAGGCAGCCAAGAATATTCATCAGCGTACTCTTGCCTGAGCCGGACGCCCCCATGATGGCGGTGTATTCCCCCTCGACAAAATCAATGTTGATCGACCGCAGCGCGGCGACCTCTACATTCGTGCCGGGTTTGCAATAGATTTTGGAAAGATTCTGTATCGCGGCGACTAATGCCATGTTGACAATACGTTTTCGGTGAGGCGATGTTGCCATCTCGACATTTGGGGCCGTTGCGGGCCAAAGAAATCCTTTTGTCGAAAGTCGAGGGGTCGGTAGAATGCGAAGCATCGCCGACGACGTTCGTTGGCAAATGTTCATAGGGGGAAATCCCGGTTAATATACCTTCGTAGGTGCTGACCCAGGAGAAGGCATGAAACGTTACCTAGCAACTTGCGCGATCATTTTCGCTGCCCTCGCTGTTTTGCTCGGTGCGGGACCGGAGACAAAGCCAGCCACTGATCCTACTGAGCCGGTTTTGAACCCACGGCAGCAGAATCTGCTGTTACAGTTGTCCGACGCTGAAGCGAACATCCAAGCGGTCAATAAAGCCTTGGTTTTGACCGGGTACAAAGTCGGCCTAGCGTACAATCAAATCGACAGCAATCTCAAAGGCAACGAGTTGATGGATCGCAACGGGGGCGGCCCGGTGCGTTGGGACCAATTTTACGGGAAAACCGCAATCGACTTTTATCACAGCGGCTCAGTTGACGTGCGCTACAACGGGGGGCGCGGGTACACCACGTACGACGCACATGTGACCGGTTCGAGGCTGACCGCCGTTAAACGGCCATCGGAGTTTGATTTCATTTACCGCGCCAACAACGACCAAATGCAACGGGCCGAGGAGCAAATCGGTTCATTGCTTAAGAACCAGTCCGCCTTATTGGCGCGCCGCCAAAAGCACGAAGCAGACCAGAGCCGGCTCTGGGCGACGATCGCTTTTGAACAAGTGCGAGACCGTGATATTTCCGATGAATCTTTGTGCCGCTTTCAATTAAAAGGGGCAGCTGGCCATTCCGATGCGCAGCTGCAGGCGATACGGGCCGCGGTGCTTTATCTGCGCACGGCGGATGCACTGGCCAATGATGATCTGGATTTGCTGGAAACAAATCAGAGTAAGGTTTTTACGGATATCGATGCACGTATGAAGGCCGCGTTCACAAAGTTGCGGACTTCGATGGCGGACGCGCTTTTGGCATCTGATGTGACGCCAGACGACACCAGTCGGGTGGAGCAACTCAAAACCGTTTGCAAGCGATTATTCGAAGAATGCACAGTGGTGGCCGACAATTACCGCAATGCGCTCGATCGGGATCAGGCCAAGGAAGACAACTCGAAGCTGCAATTCCGCGCGGCGTTACAGGAATCGTTGGCGGCTTTCGCTGCGAACGTGGCGGAACTTGACGGTCAGATCGCGCAAACGGTCAAGGCCTGGGACATCCAGCCGCAAAAGGGCGTGCCGGTGGCCGACATCGTAGGGAGCGCAAATACGCCTGCGGTTGTGAAAGTTACCGCACCTGCTCCTCCGGCCAATCCCGATGTAGAGAAATCCGCCCATGTTGAAAGTGGCCCAGCCGCTTTGGTGCATTTTGACAGCGGCGAGACGGAGCTGGGCATTATCAACGACGGAGTGAAGTCCTTCACAAACCGTGACTATGAGTTTCAAAAACTTCCTCCTGAGTTGGCGGGCAAGACGGTTACTCGCAGGGCGGGTGGGAAAGCAACGGGGGTGCAAATCGATGTGCCGGCTGGCGCAACGATCTACCTCCTGATGAACAGCGATGCGGACTCCAAGGACAAGGTCAACCCCAACGACAAGGCAAGGGTCAATGCCCAGTTGGAATCTTCCGGTTGGCTCAGGCTCGCCGACTGTGAATATAGCAGCGCGAAAAAGGCCTCACTGGCTGTCTACAAGCAAAGCTTTTCTTCGCAGCAGCACCTGACGCTGACTGGCATAGGCTTTACTGGATTTATCGTGGCGGCGGATAATCTCAAACTGGTTTCTGCGGATTCCAAACCCGCCGCAGCGTCGCCGCAAAGCGCGGCCAAGCAAAGCCCGCCTGCACAAAGTTCGGACGCGACGAGGTGAATACTTTTTTGTCTGATGATTCCTGCATACCTGCTGTTCTCACCATTCATTGCGTACCCGTGGCGATAGCCCCACGTCTGATGCAGTGCCGACGCATCGCAATAGCCGCTTGGCAGCGATATAATTCTGAGCAATATGGGTACATCGCCAGAACCAATCGCCAAGCTCGCTTTGGAGGATGGATCGGTTTTTACCGGCCGATCTTTCGGAGTCGCCGGCGTCAATAGCGGGGAAGTGGTTTTCAATACCTCGATGACGGGGTATCAGGAGATTCTTACCGATCCATCTTACCGCGGGCAGATCGTCACCATGACGTATCCGCTGATTGGGAATTATGGGATCAATCGGCAGGACGTGGAAAGCCGCAAAGTGCATGTGGCGGGGTTTATCATTCGGGAGCTAGCCCCCCGGTATTCCAATTACCGGGCGGATATGAGTCTGCAGGCGTATCTGAAGGAAAATAAAATCGTGGCGATGCAGGGGATTGATACCCGCGCGCTGACTCGCAAGCTGCGGATCAGCGGGGCAATGCGGGGGGTGATCTCGACCGAGGATCGTTCGGATGTGGAGCTGGTCGAACAGGCTCGGCAGGGTGCACAGATGGCGGGGGCTGATTGGGTGCAGGCGGTGAAGCCGGATAAGCCTTATGAGTGGAGTGAAGCCCAGGGCGATTGGGGATTCGGGAATATTGTGCGTGGCGATGGGCTGCACGTGCTGGCCATCGACTGCGGAGCCAAGAGCAATATTCTTCGCAACCTCGTCGAGCGGGGGATTCGGGTTTCGGTAGTGCCGCCGGAGTGCAGTGCGGAAAAGATCATGAGTTTTAAGCCGGACGGTTTGTTTGTCAGCAATGGTCCGGGCGATCCGGCCGTGCTGGATTACGCCGTCAAGCCGCTGCAGGGGGTGCTGGGGAAGGTTCCGATTTTCGGCATTTGCCTTGGCCATCAATTGCTCGGCCGGGCGCTCGGTGCGGAAACATTCAAACTCAAATTCGGCCATCATGGAGGGAATCAACCGGTGAAAAATCTCGATTCCGGCCGAGTGGAAATCACGAGCCAGAATCATGGCTTTGCCGTGGAGCGCGAGGGGCTGGAGGAAAATGGCGCGGTAGTTACGCACATCAATCTGAACGACCAGACGATTGAAGGTTTTCGGCACAAGACGATGCCGATCTTCAGCGTGCAATATCACCCCGAAGCCAGCCCCGGCCCGCATGATGCGGCGTATTTGTTCGATGCGTTTGTGGAAATGATGAAATCACGCCAGCCGCTCGGGCCTAATCGGTTCAAGGAATTGCAGATGATGCGCGAGCAATTGGCCAAATGAGGGCATCGCCCAGGCCGGCTCGCCACGGGGAGATTTTTATGAGCCAATACATGCTTCCGACGATGGCCAAGCCGCCGCGGCTTAAGAAGAAGCAGGTGCAGCTCATCGCCAACGGTGATCTGCGGTTATCCGCCAATCAGAAATGTTGGCCGGAGCAGCAGAAGATGGAAACGGCCTTGCAGGCTGCCGTCGCCGCCGAGGGGTTTGAGTTGGTGCGGATGCATCCGTTCAAGGAGGATCAGCAGCACGGATTCATCGCCTCGCAAAAGGAGGGGCTGGAGGTTTTCAAACAGATCGATCCCGATGCACCGCTGATTGTCGCCGAGGCGGTGTGGCAATATTCGCACCATATTTTGCCCGGCTTGATGAGCCATCGTGGTCCGATTTTGACCGTCGCCAATTTCAGCGGCACCTGGCCCGGCCTGATCGGCATGCTCAATCTCAACGCCTGCCTTACCAAGGCCGCCGTGCGCTATTCCACGATTTGGAGCGTAGATTTCACCGATGAATTTTTCCGCAGTCATTTGATGATCTGGCTGCATAAAGGGAAAACGAAGCACGCCACCGATCATGTCATCAAATGGAAAAACGCCAAAGTTCCCGCCAAGGAACGAAAGCTCGGCGAAGCGCTGGCCAAACAATTGGTCCGGGAGAAGGCGATCCTCGGCGTGTTCGATGAAGGGTGCATGGGGATGTTTAACGCCATTATTCCCGATGCGATGCTGAATAACGTCGGCGTGTTCAAGGAGCGACTCAGCCAATCCGCTTTATATTACGAGACGCAGCAGATTGCCGAAGACGAGGCCCGCACCGTTCGGCAATGGATGATCGATCACGGAATGAAGTTTGTGACAGGCGCTGATGAAGCCACTGATCTGACTGATGCGCAGATCCTACAACAATGCAAAATGTTCATCGCCGCTTTGCGCCTTGCCGACGATTTCGGCTGCGCGGCCATCGGCATTCAATATCAACAGGGGTTGAAAGATTTGCTGCCCGCTTCGGATTTGGTTGAGGGAATGCTTAACAATTCGGAGCGGCCGCCGGTGAAATCACGGGATGGCGCGCGGATTTTGTACGAGAATCAGCCGCTGCCGCATTTCAATGAGGTGGATGAATGTGCGGGGCTGGACGCGCTAATGACCTACCGTGTGCATCAGGCGATGGGCCAGCCGGTCGAAACCACGCTGCACGATCTGCGATGGGGCGACATCGATCAAAGCGGCACGGTACATGATTTTGTGTGGGTGTTTCTCATCAGCGGCTCCGCACCGCCGGCGCATTTCATCGGCGGCTGGGCTGGCGCCAGCAGCGAACGTCAACCGCCGATGTATTTCAAACTCGGCGGCGGCACGCTCAAAGGAATCAGCAAATCGGGCGAGATCGTCTGGAGCCGCATTTTTATCGACAAGGGCCGCCTGAAAATGGACCTCGGCCGCGCGGAAGTGGTGGCGCTGCCGATGGAGGAAACGCAGCGTCGCTGGACAGCCACCACGCCGCAATGGCCGATCATGCATGCCGTCACCTATGGCGTTACCCGTGATCAGATGATGGCCCGGCACAAATCGAATCATCTGCAGGTGGCGTACGCTAACAGCCCCGAAGAAGCGGACAAGGCGTTGCTGGCTAAGGCGGCGATGGCGGCGGAGCTGGGGATGAGCGTGCATTTGTGCGGGACGCGGAAAGGTGGTGGCATGTGGGCGTGAGGCGATTGCACGTTCTTGGCACCATCGCCATGGGTCGGTGGCCACGTGGCAAAGAAAAAATAAGATATGCTTCAATTGGCTTGCGAATCGCTGTTGTGGCGTTGTTCACGGCGGCTGCGAATGCCCAATCAACAAAACCTTCCTACGACTGGTCAACTCCGGCGGCAGCGTATGTGTCGCTACAGCTTGCGATGAATCAGTATGACGAAGTCGCGGTGTCAGCGCATTACTACGCTGCAACCGATGATGAGCGCGCAGCTCTCGACGCCATGTCAGAGGACCGCAAAGCGAGCTTGGCGCTTCACAAGGCCTGCCTCGATCATTTCGGCCGTGATTCCTCGCATTCCGTCCAAGTAGAGATAGGCCGAGTTGAGGCTGAAGTTCAAGGCGATACCGCCACGGTTTACCCTGGCGGGAAAAAGTTAGGGCTGCGGATCAAATGCGTTCGCGTCGACGGAGAGTGGAAAATGGCGATGAGCGACGTATTGGATTTTTGGCTGAGGACTGACAAAACCCTCGACAGGGCGCTAGCGCGCAAGCGAGCATGGACACGGCAGGTGATGCAATTAGCGGGGGACGTGAAGGCAGGTCGATACTCGTCACCAGACGCTGTTGTCCAGGCGCTTGGCGACTTGGCGGATACGTACTTCGAGTCAGCCGCGAGCAAATCGGCAAACAAATAAATAACATGTGTTGGTCGGAATCCTGGGCTTCGACCGCCCCCTACGTAATCGGTGCTGGGGTTGTGTAACGCGCGAGCTTCAGTTTTATTCTACGTCAGCGGCCACGGCTTCGGGCACGCTCGGCGAAGTTGTCAGATCATCGCTGCTCTGATTCGGCGTGATCCAACCATACGTATCACCATTCGCAGCAATGCACCGCGCCATATCTTCCATGCGATCGGCTTAGAAGATCGGCAAATCCAAAGCAGTCTGGTGGATGTCCCGATCGGCGAGCGCGATGCGTTCACGATTGACGAGGATGCGACGGCGAACAAAGCCATCGAGTTTTGCGGTAATAGCGCAGCAATCGTGGCGGCCGAAGTCGATGCAGTACGATCGCTGTCGTCGAATTTGATTGTCAGCGATATTCCATTTCTGGCAGGGGATATAGCAGCAGAGTTGCAAATTCCGTGCGTTGCCAGCGGCAATTTCACCTGGGATTGGATTTTTGAGCTGACGCTCCGGGGTGAACAAGATGGAGCGGAGACTCTGCAAATGATGACGGCGGGATATTCGCGCATGTCAGCAGTGCTACGGCATCCGTTTTCGCATCCAATGCCGCAATTCCCGCAGGTATGGGATATCCCGGCGGTGACGCATCCGGTCCGGGATCGAGAGATCATTTTGTCGCAACTGAATTTTGATCCCAAGGATTCCCGGCCACGGATTTTGCTGGCGATGCGTGGCGGAGTGGCGTGGTCCACACTTTTAGCGGGAGTGTGGAACTGTCCGGAGTTTGTTTTTACCGTGGTCGGGTCACCCTCGGAGCCGATGCCGGCCAATCTTCGAGCCATCCAGCCGATCGGCATCGATTTCGCGGAGATCATGGCCGTGCATGATGTGGCGATTTCTAAACTAGGCAGCGGACTTGTGTGCGATGCTCTGGCAGCTAAAACGCGGCTGCTTTGGCCTCGACGCACAGGTTTTCGGGAGGATGAACTTTTTGACCCGGCGGCGGGTGAGTTTTTGAACATGCAGGAGATTCCGCGGGAGGATTATATCGCCGGCCGATGGCGAAGCTGGGTTGAAAAACTTCTCACTCAGCAATCGCCGCAACAAACTGCACCAATCGACGGTGCGGAAAAAGCGGCGGAGCAGCTGCACCGAATACTAAACTGATCAAACCGATTTGGAGACGATTCGGTCGCGCCCACCCATGTATGGCCGCAGGGCCGTGGGGATGGTGATGGAACCATCCGCATTTTGATACAGGTCAAGAATCGGAATCAGAATTCTGGGGCTGGCGATGACGGTGTTATTCAGCGTGTGGCAGATGCGCACTTTACCGTCATCGTCTCGATACCGCAGGTTCAATCGCCGGGCTTGGAAATCATAGAAGCGGCTGGCGGAGTGGGTTTCGCCGTAATGGCCGCGGCTGGGCATCCAGGTTTCGATGTCGAATTTGGCTACCTGGCCCTGGCCGAGATCGCCGGTGCAGACGGCTACGACACGGTAGGGGAGCTCCAACTTCTGTAGCACATCTTCGGCATTTTTCAGAATTTCCTGGTGCCACTTTTTGGATTCCTCGATGTCGCTCCGGCAGACGATCACCTGCTCGACTTTGTCGAACTGATGAATGCGATAAAGTCCGGCGGTGTCCTTGCCGTAGGTTCCGGCTTCACGGCGGAAACAGGGGCTCATGCCGATGTATTTTCTCGGCAAATCCTTGGCCTCGAGCGTTTCGTTCATGTGATACGCCGTAAGAGAAACCTCGGCGGTGCCGACGAGATATTTCGCGGGCTCTTCGTTGCTCATCACGTAGCTCTGCTCCCGGCCGAGGGGAAAATATCCGGTGCCCACCATGGCCGGCTCGCGCACCAAGACCGGAACCGTCATCGGCACGAAGCCACGCTGCATCATCATGTCCTGGGCTAGCCGCAAGACTGCCTGATGAAGCAACGCGCCGTCGCCGAGGAGAAAATAACTGCGTGACCCGGCCAACTTCACACCGCGATCGATGTCGATAATTCCCAGCGCCGTGCCGAGCTGTACGTGATCCTTTGGCTCAAAATCAAACTTGGGAATCTCGCCCCATTTTTTGATCTCGACGTTTTCAGTGTCGTCTTTTCCGATCGGCACATCATCATCCGGCGGCTGGGCGCAGCGAAGCAACAAATCGGTCATCTCCGGATCAATCTCGGCGACCTGGGCATCCAAAGCCTGCTCCTGTTGCTTTAATTCGGTCGGGCGGGCTTGGAGCCTTTTCATGTGATCCTGCAACGCCGTCTGCTCGGACGGAGCCGCTTTCTTTAACTTGCCGGCGAGTTGACCGATTTCCTTGCCGATGGCGTTTTTTTCCGCGGTCAATTGCTGCCGCTGGTTATCGAGCGATCGCCGCTTGGCATCGAGTTCGAGTAGGCGGTCGATGTTCACGTCGATGCGCTTGAGCTGCGCCGCTCGTTTGTACCGCTCGGGGTTGTCACGCAAATCTTTCAGGTCGATCATTCAATGCCTCGTCATCGCAAGCGGCGTTTTTTACCCGAACAGGCGGGACATGCAATTCAATGGCGTTATTTTCGGCCAGTGGCTATCCTTCGCCGCATGATTACCGCCGTATTGGTGGGCATCGCCATCCTGGTCATTTTGCAGGTCGGGCTGCTGCTGCTCTTTTGGCATAGCCGCCTGCAAATTAGCCTGCTCGACCGGAGCATCGAGCGGACCGACCGCACGCTGCGGGAGGAAATGGGCCGCAATCGGGAGGAGAACGCCAAGGGTTCCAAGTCCATTGCCGACACACTGGCCGCGCGGTTGCTTGAAACCTCCACATTGCAGCAGGATCAACTGGAAAAGTTTTCCAACGCCATGAATACGCTGACTGCCGCTAACGAGCAGCGGATGGAAAAAGTGCGTGAAACGGTCGAGCTGCGGCTCGGGGCGCTGCAAGCCGACAACGCTGCCAAGCTGGAAACCATTCGGCTTACGGTGGATGAAAAATTAAATGCGACATTGCAACAGCGCCTTGGTGAAAGTTTCAAGCTGGTCAGTGATCGCCTTGAACTGGTGCATCGCGGCCTCGGTGAAATGCAATCATTGGCCAACGGCGTCGGCGACCTGAAAAAAGTGCTGACCAACATCAAGACCCGTGGAAACTGGGGCGAAGTGCAGCTTGGCAATCTTCTCGAACAACTTCTCACGCCCGATCAATATGCCATGAATGTCCAGGTGAACCCGGCGACTGCGGAGCGGGTGGAATTTGCGGTGAAGCTACCGGGTCGCAATGACCATGGCAAATGTGTGTGGCTGCCGATCGACGCGAAATTTCCGCAGGAGGATTACCAGCGATTGATCGAAGCCGCCGAGCAGGGGAATATTGAAGAGGTGTCGCGCTGCTCGGCTGCACTGACCGATTGTGTTTGCACCGAAGCGAAAAAAATTCGTGAGAAATATATCGTGCCGCCGCATACGACGGATTTTGCGATTTTGTTTTTGCCGACCGAGGGATTGTTTTCCGAGGTGCTGCGCCGGCCCGGATTGTGCGATGGATTGCTGCGTGATTACCGGGTGATTCTCAGCGGTCCGACGACACTGGCCGCTACGCTCAGCAGTCTGCAAATGGGGTTTCGCACCCTGGCTATCGAAAAGCGCAGCAGCGAAGTCTGGCAGGTGCTCGGCGCGGTGCGAACGGAATTCAGCAAATTCGGCGAAGCGCTCGATAAGGTGCAAAAGAAATTGCAGGAAGCGAGCAATGCGGTGGAGGGTGCCACGACCCGATCTCGGGTGCTGCAAAGAACGCTCAAGGGCGTCGAATCGGCGCCGCAAGATTCGCCGCTGAAATTGCATGAAGAGGAAATGATGCCGTTCGGATTGATTGAACCGTCAGCCGATTCAAATTTACCTGCATGAGGCTTTTTAACGCAACGGTTGCCGTCCTTTGCGCCGCCGACCGATCAATCCTGCCGCCGCCAGGCCCATGAGGCTTAGCGTCGTCGGTTCGGGGACGCCGCTGACATAGATGACCGAGCCGGTGTCGGTGTCCACCGTGGTGTCGTTGGACTCCACCGAGCCGTACTTGAACACATAGTCCTCGGCATTGACAGTGGTGTTGTAGATGTCGCCGTAATCCACCACACCCAGGACCGCATAGTCGCCGGTGGCGGTGAACTGGTTGTCATACTCACCGATGCCGGTCTTCTTCTTGGCGGTGTCAGACCAGTTGGTGTAACCATTGGCGTGCAGGTCTGTCCAGTTAGCGGTGATGATGCTGCTGCTGGCGCTGGTGATTTGCAGCGAGGCGATGTCGGCGTTGTTGCCTTCCAGTTCCACATCACCGCTGGTGGTGTTGACCACCAGTTCCAGCACTCCGTTGGCCGGTGGCGGGGATACGGTGTCCGCCGGTGAAACCGTGCCGGTCAAAGTTTTTGCGGTGCTGGCGGTCGCCACTGAAGCTTTCGCCGCAGCGTTGGCAGCACGCACCGTCGTGGGGGCTGTATCGAAGAAATTACTGAGCACAACGTTCAGGTCGCTGATGTCGGTTTCGCCGGCGTAGTAGAAATCGCCGGTGTCCCAGGTGCCGGGATTGCCGGAGAGGAAATTGCTCAGCACGATATTCAGATCATTGATGTCCACGGTGCCATCGAGATTGGCATCACCGTAAATGGTGTATTTGACGAGAATTTGGTTCGTGGCCAGGTGCAAGGCTGCGATAGTGGTTCCGCTGGAGTAACCCAGAGCCGTGAAGTGGCCGCCGTTGCTGGCGGGGATGTTGTAGCTGGCGTTAGCGTTGACGCTGCTGATGCCACCTGTGCCGTTCCAAGCGCCGTTGCTGTAGCCGGCCATCAAATATTGACGGATCGTCGAAGGGGATGTGTTGGTCAGCAACGATTGGTTCGCCAAATCGAGTTGGCCCGAGCCGGTGATGGTCAGACTCGTGACGGTATTGGTCGCTTGCGCGGTATTGCTGGCCACGGCGAGATAACCACCGACTATGAATCCCGCCTCGGGTCAAGGGCAATCTTTACCGACACAATCTCCGGTCGTCGCTCGTAGCGACTGAATCTTTTTCCTTTAAAGCTGTCTTTGCCTTTTCTTCGAATCGTGCGCTTCAACCG
>Ga0302326_10000661_pt1 | contig 92134 bp, 79 predicted proteins | sample Palsa_T0_3_FD_202264 | JGI IMG/M metagenome (GOLD analysis project Ga0302326, IMG submission 202264) | Peat permafrost microbial communities from Stordalen Mire near Abisko, Sweden - Palsa_T0_3 | ecosystem: Environmental > Terrestrial > Soil > Palsa > Peat permafrost | place: Sweden: Abisko... | reverse complement strand
GCTGGGCGAGTCGATCGGCGCGTTGGCCCGTGGCGAGCAGGTGGCGGATGACGGCTACAAGGGTGAGTACGTGGTGGGGCTTGCTGGGCGGCTGACGGATGCGGCGAGCAGGGATCCGGGGGAGCTGGGCGAGGCTGCTGTGGCAGTGATGGTGGAGAGCATCGAGACCTCGCTGGCGGCGTTCGGCGTAGAGGATTTCGACCGCTGGTTCTTTGAGAGCGCCTTGCACGAGGGCGAGCGGAGCCCGGTGGCGCACACGCTGGCGCTGCTGGAGGAGCAAGGTCACACCTACCGTAGCGACGGGGCGCTGTGGTTGCGCACGACGGACTTTGGCGACGACAAGGATCGCGTGCTTGTGCGCTCCAGTGGCGAGCACACTTACTTTGCCTCAGATATTGCCTATCACCAGGACAAGCGCGAGCGCGGCTTTCAGCGACAGATCGACGTGTGGGGCGCGGATCATCACGGTTATGTGCTGCGGATGAAGGCCGCGTATGAGGCGCTCGGCGGGGACCCTGGCGAGCTGGAGCTCCTGATCATGCAGCTGGTGCACCTGATGAGCTCGGGCGAGCGTGCGCAGATGTCAAAGCGCGCGGGCGAGTTCGTGAGCTTGGACGAGCTGGTGGCGGAGATCGGCGTGGACGCTGCGCGCTGGTATCTGCTGGCGCGCTCGCACGACACGACCGTCGACCTGGATTTGGATCTCGCGCGCGAGCAGTCCAACGAGAACCCTGTGTATTACGTGCAGTACGCCCACGCGCGCATCGCATCGATGCTCGCCAAGGCCGGTGCGGAGCGCGTGCGCGCGGCGAGCGCCGCGGTGATCGATGCGACGGTCGATGGCGTGCGCGCGCCTTTGCACGTGACCGAGCGGGCGCTGATAGAGCAACTGCTGGCGTTTCCCGCAGAGCTGGCGGAGGCAGCGGAGCGACGTGCTCCGCACCGAATCGCCGCATATGCGCTGGAGCTGGCCCAGACGTTCACGGCGTTCTACCGCGACTGCCACGTCGTGGGCGCGCAGCCGGAGGCGGTGGAGTCTTTCCGGATCGCGCTGTGCGTGGCCAGCGCAGGCACGATTGCCCGTTGCCTGGGCCTGCTCGGCGTGAGCGCTCCGGAGAAGATGTAGCTGAGTCGAGCGGCTCGGCGGGTTTCAGTCGAACCGCGCGAGGTCGGACTCCAGCCTGGCGGCGTCGTCGGAGCTGAGCGTCGTCACGGCGCCGGGGCTGTCGGCTGCCTGGGCGCGGGCGTGGCGGCGCCAGCGGGGCAGCAGCACGACGAGTGCGCCGATCAGCGCGAGCACGACGGCGATTGGGACCAGGTAGGCGACCAGGTCGAAGCCATGGGTGCTTGGCAGACCGAGCACTGTGGGCCCGTACTGGGCGACGAGCGAGCGCTTGATTTCCGCTTCCCCCTGGCCTTTGTTGATGAGTCCCTGGATGTATTGGCGCTCGAGGTTGGCCTGCGGGGACTCAGCGACATCGAGCGGGATTTTGCAGGTCACGCACATCACCTGGCGCTCGATGATCGGCAGCGTGGTGCGCGGCTTGGGTCGTGCGGCGCGCGAGCTGATGAGGGCTGACTGCGCGGCGGGCGCGCCGAGCGCGGCGGTGGCCACCAGTGCGATTGTGGCCAGGTACACGAGCAGGGTTCGCTGAGTCATGGTCGCGCTCATGAGCTCTCGGCGAGCGCGATGGCGCGGTTGAGGAATGGCTGGCCGATCTGACCGCGGGAGATGTCGACGATCCGGCCCTGGCGGTTGATGAGGAAGCTCTCGGGGAGCTGATCGGTCCCGTAGGAGTGCGCGAAGGCGCCGGTGTTGTCGCGCAGGTTGGTGTAGCTGAGGTGGAAGCGGCGCACGAAGCCTTCGGAGTCGGGCGAGGCGTCGAGGTAGGTGACGCCGAGCACGGTGGCATCGTGGCGTTCCAGGCTGGGCTGCGCGCGCTCCAGCAGCGGCGCCTCAACCTGGCAGGGTTCGCACCACGAGGCCCAGAAGTTCAGCACCACGACCTTGCCCCGCAGTGATGACAGCGAGCTGCGGCTGCTGTGGCCGAGCACGGGCAGCGAGCGGGTTGCGTCGGGCGCCGCTGGGTACTGCTTGCGCGCCACGAGCTCATCGAGCGTGCGGTTGGAGGACTGCGTGGAGACGCCGTAGATCAGCAACGCGACCAGGCAGGCGCCGAGGAGGGTGGCGAAGCTCGGCAGCAAGCGGCGTCTCACGGCCACCAAGATTAGAGCGCAGCGGCGTAAGATCTGCGCCAGCGCGGCGGTAGCTCAGTTGGTAGAGCGCAAGCTTCCCAAGCTTGAGGTCGCGGGTTCGACCCCCGTCCGCCGCTTGTAATGCCAGGGCGATATTGGCTCTGGGGAGGCTTGTCCCGGCTCTGCTCGTCCGCGGTAATCACGCGGTAGCGGTGCGCGCAATGGGCGCGCCGTCCCTTGCGTGCAGACTCTTGTCTGCATTCGCTAGGGTTAGGACCTCCGCGGCTCGATGAGCAACCACGATCACACTCCGATGACCGATCGCAGTGGCGCTGCTGACAGCCGCACCCTCACGATAATCGTCGGCCGTCTTGATCCCTTGCTGAGCCGTCGGCTGGGGCGCAGCTTAGGCATCGCCCCTCACATTCGCGTCGCAGTGCAGGATTTGGACGAGGCAGCCTTAGAGGATGCGATCGCGCACGAGCAGCCGCATGTCGCGATCATCGGCGTGACGGTCGATTACGATTTCTTGGCGGGTCTACAGGCGCGCCATCCCGCTACTGGCCTTCTCGTTATCGCGCACGATCTCACGCTGCTGTACGGGACAGTCCTTCTCGCGGTGGGCGTTACATGCCTCGCGCACCGGGCCTGCGACGGCGATCTCCTCGCTGCGGTTGACGCTGCCGCTCGAGGTGAACCAGCGCTGTTCTGGCCCGACGGTAAGCGGCTCGCACGCCGCTACCCCAGTGACGGTCTGCTCACTCCGCGTGAGCTCGAAGTGCTCGCGCATCTTAGCCACGGTGGCTCGTATGCTCAGATCGGCCGCGCACTGCATATCGCGCCTGAAACAGCTCGCACACATACGGTCCGCATCTGCCGCAAGCTTGGAGTGAAATCCAAGCGCGACCTGCGCGGGATGCCCGTCCGGGCTCGCCCCCTGCGCACCGACTAATTGGCGATCGCGCATCATCGCGTCTCCTAGTTGCCATACCCGAAAGATCCCCGCTTTTTGGGGTAGACAACGCCCCAACCCTGGGTTACGGTCAGCGCAATTGTTCTGTTGATCGGTCCAGACTGTCTGGTCTGGGCCTGCTTGAACTGGGGGCGAAGCATGAAAGCTGTCCTGCGCCGGCTCACGTCGTATCTGTCGTATCGCGGGCCCTTGGGACGCCCGTCCCTTGGTTGTGAGTCGTGATGTCGGTGCGGCGCTTGGCTGTGTGTCTCGGATGCTTCCTGGTGGTGCTGGCGGGCTCCCCGGCAGCACTGGGGGATGGTTCGGGCTCCGTTTCATCGAGCGCCGCAGAAGAACCGGGCGCATCAGTGTTCGGTGGCTCGCTCGTGACTACGGGGTCGCCGGTCGAAGGCGAACAGGTTGCGGTGTCTGAAGAAGCGAAGTTGACCGCCCCGGAAGTGGTGGCGGCTCGGGAAGCTTCGCGGACGGAGTTTGAGGGATTGAGTAGCGAACAGGCGATCAAGGTGGACAGGGCCGCCTTCCCGGCGCTGATTGATGAGCCGGCCGGGGGTTCACCCAAGCTCGCGGCGGGGCAGAGCATCACGGCGTATCTCAGTGACAACGCAGCGCAGGTCGAACTCGGTGAAGGTAAGCGCGGTGTAATTGAATCGCTTACGCCGATATCTCTAGAAGCTTCGCAGGGCCGGCACGTACCCGTCAACTTGAGCTTGAACGAAGCGGGGGGTATCTTTGAAGCGAAGAACCCGGTTGTAGCGGTGCGGATTCCAAAGCGCCTTGGAAGTGGAGTGATGTTGCCTGTGGGGGTGTCGTTGATTCCGATTGGTGCTCAGGGCGCGGCGCTTGGAGGCTCGGAAGGTGCGATCGAAGGCGAAAGCGTGTTGTACGCAAACACTGCGCCCGAGACCGATACCGACACGGTCATCAAGCCGACGACGTTTGGGTTTCAGGTGGATAGCCTGTTGCGTTCGGTGGCAAGCCCCCAGCAGTTGTCGTATCGTGTGGGCCTTCCGGAAGGGGCGCGCTTGGTGGCGCCGGAAAGCGCGTCCGGGCCTGTCCAGGTTACCAAGGAAGGCGTGACAATCGCGTCGATACCGGCGCCGGTCGCGCAGGACGCGGCGGGGACGGCCGTCCCGGTCTCGTTGGAAGTCTCGGGTGACACGCTGGTATTGACCGTCGATCACGATTCGATGACCCTACAGTACCCGATCGATGTTGACCCGGAAGTGGATGAAAACCTGTCAGGTGCGACCCAGCCAACGCACTGGCATTTTAGTGAAACCGCGCAATTCGTCTCGCGGGGCTGGAAAGAATCGTCGGGTATCGTGCTCGAAACGATCGGTGCGTACGCACCGGGGCAATCGGGCTGGCTGTACTACGACGCCGAAGGCACAGCGCGACTCACCGCCGCAAAAGTATCGGCCAACGGGCATAACTACGGCGGTGTCGAAACCTATCTGGAACTAAGCAATGGCAGTAATGCGCCCGCGACAAAGTTGATCGCGAAAGCGCGTGAAGGCTTTAGCGGCGAATACGGCGTTGAACTCGGCGAAAGCGCCGCGAAAGACAACTATTTCCACTTCCAGGAGGCAGCAACAGAAAAAGGCGAACGTACCGTCGAAAACACAGCTACCGTCACAGCAGCCACCGTTACGATCGGGGGCGGAGGCAGCCCCACCGTGCAATATGCGTACACCCCGAAAGAAGTCGGGGGCCGCCACAATGTGCTGTACGGGGAAGAATGGCTGAGCAAGTACAACGGTGCGTTTCAGGTCAACGCCACTGACGGCGGTATTGGGATCAGTGAACTGAAAAGCTGGTATCCAAAACGTGGAGGCGGAGTCCATGAAGAATATAAACCGCGCCGCTATTTCGAAGAAGGCTTGTGCGAAGGCGTGTGGTGTCATCGCGAAGTCAGCGAAGTCTACGATTATCCGGAAACGAACCCGCCTCCGGATGGGGAAGACTGGTTCGAAGCCGAAGCCCTCAATGCCTTTGGGTCCTACGGCACCGAACCCCGCGTATCACACATAATCAAAGTCGACGGTACACCGCCCTACGGGTTGGCGCTAAACGGGCTCCCGACAACCGGGATCATCGATGAAGGGGAGTTTCAACTAACGGCCCGAGCCACAGATGGTAAAGCCCCGACACCGAGCTCCGGCATAAAATCGCTCGCGCTGGGACTCGACGGCGACGAACTGCCCGGTAAATCTGGCAACTGCACGCCGGGGCCGTGTACGGCCACCGCGGAATGGACGATCAATGGGGAACAGATCGGATCGGGCAAGCACACCCTGACGTTGGTCGCTACGGACAACGCGGGGAACGTCGAAAAGAAGGAATATGCGATCACGGTGCGCCACGCCGCGCCACTGGCCGTAGGCCCCGGCTCGGTCGACCCGACGACGGGTGCTATGCACCTAACCGCGACAGACGTATCCATCGGTGGAGCCGGCGGCTCGCTGGGTGTCTCGCGCAGCTATGACTCCAGGAAACTGAGCCTCGGGGAAGGCGGCCCGCTGGGCCCGCAGTGGAAACTGAGTGTGAACGGCGCGCAGCAGCTGGAACAGGAGCCCGAAGGCGGTGGTGTCTCGCTCGTCGCGCCAGACGGGAGCTTGACGACATTCCAGAGCAACGGCAAAGGTGGCTTTACCGCTCCGCCAGGCGATGAAAACCTCGTCCTGAGCGACGAAAAGACCGGCGAAACGATCAAGGCGTATCTCCTGAAAGATCCCGCGCTGGGAACGACGGTTCGGTATACCCAGCCGGCCGGCTCGACGAGCTCCAGCCCGTGGGTCATCGCTAGCACCGAAGGCGCGTTGTCAAAAACCACCGGCGAAAAACAGGCGTTCACGTGGGAACGCCTCGAAGTCGAAGGAAAGAAGATCGATGAGCCGAAGCTAGCGGTTGCTGCCGCCCCTGCCGGTGTTACCTGCTCCCCGGAAGTCAAAGAACCGAAGGAACTCAACATCGGATGCCGGGCGCTGAGCTTCACATACGCGACGAAAACAACCGCCACCGGGGAAAGCCCGTCTGAATGGGGTGAATATAACGGGCGTCTGGCAAAAGTGTCGTTCACGGCCTACAACGCGACGGCGAAAAAAATGGAAACGACTCCTGTAGCGGAATATCGCTACGACAAGCCAGGAGGGCGCCTGCGAGCGGAGTGGAACCCGCAGCTCTCCTCACCGTTGAAGGCCATCTACGGCTACGACGCGGAAGGCCACGTTGTCGCTACCAGTCCGCCTGGGCAAGAGCCATGGCTGCTGCACTACGGCACCATCGCGACAGATACAGGCACCGGACGGCTGCTGTCGGTTACCCGTCCGCCCGCGTCCACCCCAACCGTCCTGAAAGAACAGAAAGAACAGGCCGCCCCGGTCAATACCACCGGTCCGACGCTCTCAACCAATAGCCCTACCGTCGGCACGACGGAGAAAGTCGTCTCGAACGGTGCCTGGAGCAACAGCCCGCTCGCCTACAGCGACTCCTGGGAGGACTGCTACACCCGCGAATCCAAAGAAACCTGCACGCCCATCCCTGGAGCCGTAAACGCCACGTACACACTCCAAGCCCGCGACGCTGGCTACACCCTCAAGCTGCAAGTAAGCGCCGTCAACGCCAGCGGCGCAACGACAGCGACCACAGCGGCCAACAAAGCCACGACCCTCGGTGCTGCCGTGACCTACGCTAACCAATGGGGAGAAGCCGGCGAAGGCGAAAAGCAGATGAAAAGCCCCGCGGGAGCCGCAACAGCCGGTGGATTGGAATCGGAAACGGTGATCTGGCTCGTAGACCGCGGCAACAACCGAGTGCAGAAGTGGAACAGCAAAGCCGGCACTTTCGAACGTGATGTCGGCACAAAAGGAACGGGGAACCTTCAGTTTCAGAGCCCCGAAGGTATCGCGATCAACCAGAGCACCGATAACATCTACGTCGCAGACAGGGGCAACAACCGCATCGAGGAGCTCAACTCGACCGGCGGGTTCGTGCGCGTCTTCGGCAAAGGCGAAGCGCCGTCACAACTCAGCTCCCCAGAGGGCGTGGCGATAGCCCCGAACGGCGAAGTCTGGGTCGCGGACTCCGGAAACAACCGCGTCGCAGAGTTCTCCGAAACCGGCGAATACATCGGTTCATTCGGCACCAAAGGAACGGGAAACGGGCAGTTCGAAAGTCCCAACGCCATCGCATTCTCCGGAGGCGACGCATATGTCGTCGACAGCGGCGACGACCGAGTAGAGGAGTTCTCGCTGTCCGGGACATTTATCGCCGCCTTCGGGACGAAAGGAGCAGGCGAAGGCCAGCTTGAAAAACCAGACGGCATCAGCACTGAACCCATCTCCGGCAACGTTTACGTAGCGGACCGAGGAAACAACCGTGTCGAGGAGTTCAACGCAGCTGGCATGTTCGTCCGGTCATTCGGCAAAAAAGGCAGCGGCAACGGCGAATTCAACGAACCACAAGCAATAGCCGCCAACAGGTTTGGAGAACTGGTCGTCCCCGACGCCGGCAACAACCGCGTTCAACGTCTCCTCGGAGGGAACAACAACGGCAGTAACCCGCCACCGCCACCGGCGCTAGGCGCGAGCGCCGTGACGACCATCGACTACGACGTAGCTCTGGGAGGAAATTCGGAACTCAACTCGATGGGTAAGCACGAACTCGAACAATGGGGTCAAACCGACGACCCTGCAGAACCAGTCCGCCGCGAACCGCTAGCGACAGCCATCTTCCCGCCCGCCGAACCAATGGGATGGCCTGCAGCCGACTACAAAAGCGCGACGATCACCTACCTTGACGAATTCGGGCGCGTCGTAAACCGCGCTACCCCCTTCGGGGGCGTATCCACGACCGAATACAACGAAGACAACGAGATCGTCAGGACCCTGAGCGCCGACAACCGCGCCGCAGCACTAAAAGAAGGTGCGCAATCCGCAGAAGTCGCAGAGCTCCTCGACACCAAAAGCAAATACAACGGAGAAACCAAAGAAGAAAAAGAAAAAGAAGAAAAAGAAGGAATCAGCATTCCAGGCGAGCGGCTTCTAGAAACGATTGGGCCTCAACACACAATCCGACTAGCCGGGACCGAAAAGCAGGCCCGCAACCACGTGAAGTACTACTACGATGAAGGAGCCCCGAAAGGCGAATCGTACAACCTCGTCACCAAGACGACCGACGGTGCCGAATATGAAGGCCAAGAATCCGAAGTTCGCACCACGACCACCTCGTACTCTGGACAAGCCGGGCTAGGCTGGGTGCTTCGCAAGCCTACCTCTGTCACGACGGATCCCACCGGACCCGCTCCAACGAAGATCCTCGACTCCACGACTAGGACCGTGTATGACCCGACGACGGGCGCCGTCATAGAAACCAAGGCGCCGGGCTCCGAATCGGTCGGCAGCTTCGGGGCAAATGGGACAGGCGCCCTGCATTCACCTGAGGGCGTCGCTGTCGCCCCTAGCGGCAACGTCTACGTCATCAACTTGAATAGCGGCATCGACGAGTTCACCGCCACGGGCGCCTACGTCACAGCGTGGGGCCAACTTGGATCAGGAAACGGGCAGTTCAAAGAAGCCACGGCAATAACCGTCGCGCCCAACGGCAATGTATACGTCGCGGACAGCGGCAACGAGCGGGTACAAGAGTTCACCGGGACGGGAACATACATCACCAAGTGGGGGTCATCCGGCACCGGCAACGGCCAATTTAGCCATCTCCACGGAATCGCCGTGGGTCTAAATGGCGTCGTATACGTGGCCGATTACGGCAACAACCGAGTGCAGGAGTTCTCGGCCACCGGCGAATACCTCGGCAAGTGGGGATCCGCGGGAACTGGAAATGGCAATTTCAGCGACCCCTACGGGGTGGCCGTCGCGCCAAACGGCAACGTGTACGTCGCCGACTATGGCAACAACCGCGTGCAAGAGTTCTCCTCGTCTGGCACGTTCGTGACCAAGTGGGGATCCCTAGGGACCGAAACGGGGCAGCTAACTAACCCGTCTGGCGTAGCGGTGAGCGCCGCTGGCGACGTTTTCGTCGGCGAGTATGGCGGCGCGCGCGTCGACGAGTTCACCGCGGCGGGATCCTTCATCAGCAAGTGGGGCTCATACGGCGCCGGGAGCGGCCAAGTCAAGCAGCCAGGCGGAGTGGCTATCGCCGCAACCGGCATCCTTTACGTCGCCGACATCGCCAACAACCGAATCGAGGAGTTTGCCGGCGCGTCGAGCACACCGGTGCAATTCGGCGGCATGGCCGGGCAGTTCTTTGCCCCGGCAAGCGTCGCCGAGACCCCAGGCGGATACACCTACTACGTCGTGAATACGGGCGACAGCACAATCGAGAAGTACTCCGACTCCGGCGAATACCTCGCGTCCTTCGGCACTCCCGGGTCCGAAAACGGGCAGCTCGACGATCCGACAGGAGTTGCTGTCGCGCCGAACGGGAACATATACGTCGCTGACACGAGAAACAGCCGCATCGAGGAGTTCACGTCCGCCGGGGCATACGTGACGCAGTGGAGCCCAAAATGGGGAGAGCCGTGGGGGGTCGTTGTGGCAAGCAACGGCAATCTGTATGTCACGAACTCGGAATATAATCGCGTCGAAGAGTACACCTCGAGCGGCACACTCGTAACGGAATGGAGCAGCCTTGGCTCAGAAAGAAAAGGACTGTACGACCCGAGAGGCATCGCACTCAACGCGAGCGGAAACGTATACGTCGCCGATAGCCATAACAACCGGGTTGTCGAGTTTACCGGGGCAGGGGCGTACGTCACCGAATGGGGGACGGTGGGCAGTGAAAATGGGCAGCTCAAAGACCCAGAAGGACTCGCCGTCACCGCATCCGGCAACGTGTACGTCTCCGACACCGAAAATAATCGCATACAAGAGTTCTCGCCTACTGGGGAATACCTCGCGAAATGGGGTACAGAAGGCACCGGGAACGGGCAGCTGAAACATCCAGGAGGCATGGCTGTTACGCCGGGCGGCAACGTACAGATAGCCGATACCGCAAACAATCGGATCGAGGAATTCACGGCCTCCGGCACATATCTCACGGAGCTCGGGTCAGAAGGGACGGCAGGCGGACAACTGAAGGAAGTTTCGGACACCGCCGTTGCCGGTAACGGCGACGTCTACACAGTGGATATCGGAGACGATCGCGTCGAGGAGTATTCCGCGACTGGGGGATATCTGACCCAGTGGGGCTCCCTAGGCACCGGAAGCGGACAGTTCCATACCCCTGAGGGCATCGGCGTGGCACCGAACGGAAATGTGTACGTAGCCGACACCGTCAATAACCGGATACAAGAGTTCACCGCGGCCGGCACTTACGTAACGCAATGGGGGGCAGCCGGCACCGAAAACGGCCTATTCAATGATCCCGACGGCGTCGCGATAGCGGCAAACGGAGACGTTTACGTAGCAGACCAGAACAACAAACGCATACAAGAGTTCACAGCGTCAGGCACATACATAACCCAGTGGGCCTCCAGCTACCCAAAGGGAGTGGCCGTTGCACCGAACGGCAACGTGTACGCAGTCGCCGGGACCACGGTCGAAGAGTTCTCGAGCAGTGGCATACACGTCAAGAACTGGGGCTCCGAAGGCTCTGGCGCCGGCCAATTGAAATGGCCTCACGGCATAGCCGTCGCGGCGAACGGAAACGTGTTCGTCGCGGACACCGAAAACAGCCGGGTAGAGGAATACACCAGCAACGGGGAATACCTTGCGAGCTACGGCGGTGCCGGATCGGGGAATGGCGAGCTCAAAGACCCCTACGGCGTCGCGGTCACAGCAAGCAAGACTATCTATATTGCCGACAAGGGCAACAACAGGGTCCAAAAGTGGGTTCTGGAACCCGACGAAAGCCCGCACGACACCCAGACCATCTACTACAGCGCCAGTTATGAAGCACGCATAGCCGCCTGCGACGCCCATCCCGAATGGGCCGGTCTACCATGCCAATCACAACCCGCCGCGCAACCAGAAGGCGCGCTTCCGAAGCTCCCAATCGTCAACACGACCTATAACATCTGGGATGAGCCAGAAACGGTGACCGAAAACTTCGTGACAGCCACGCGCACAAAGAAAGTCACCTACGACGCCGCGGGACGCCCGACGACAAGCGAACAGACCGCGGGCATCGACACTCCGCTACCGCCCGTCACAAGCAAATACAACAGCGAAACGGGAGCGCTCGTCGAACAAAGCACCACAAGCGGGGAAGCAACCAAGACCATCAAGAGCGCCTACAACACCCTCGGCCAGCTGACCTAATACACAGACGCCGCCGGTAGCACCACACAGTACCTCTACTCCGGCCCAGCGAACGATAACCAGATCGAAGAAGTAAAATACGGAAACGACAAGGGCACAGAGCTATACGCATACGCAGCTGGAACCGACGCACTCGTGAAGGCAATGGATGACGGCCCGGAAGGCAGTCCAGGCGCTGGGACATTCACGGCCACCTATGACGCCGAAGGCCGGCAGAGCAGCGAAACGTACCCGAACGGCATGACCGCGACGAACACATACAACGCCACCGGCGAACCAACGGGCATCGAATACGAAAAGACGACCAGCTGCACCGAAAAATGCACGTGGTTCTCAGAAAGCGTCATCCCCTCGATCCATGGAGAAGCCCGATCGCGCACGAGCACACTCGCCAAAGAGGAATACACGTACGACGAAGCAGGCCGGCTCACCGAAACACAAGAAACCCCCACCGGTGGCCTCTGTACCACTCGCGATTACGCCTACGACAACGAATCGAACCGAACGAACCTCAAAACGATTGCCTCAGGAACAGGCGGCGAATGCGGCACCGGCACCTCCAGTGGCGAAACCCACACGTACGACGAAGCCAACCGGCTCACCGACGCCGGAGTCGCATACGAAACATTTGGCGACCAAACAGCACTACCCGCCGGGGACGCGGACGAACACGCAATCACCGCGAGCTTCTACGTCGACAATCAAGTCGCCAGTGAGACACAGAACGGCGAGACCAACACATACAGCTACGATCCGGCCGGACGCACTGAAACTACAGTCTCCGAAGGCAGTTCCAACTCAACGGTGACGAGCCACTATGCAGGGCCCGGCGAAACCGTATCATGGACAAACGAAGGCGCCGAAAAATGGACACGCAGCATACCCGGCATCGACGGGCTGCTCGTCGCCACCGAACATAGCGGCGGCTCGGCCGTGCTAGAGCTTCATGATCTTCGCGGCAACATCGTCGCCACCGCGGGGCTCAACGGAACGGAAAGCAAACTGCTCTCAAGCTACAACAGCACCGAATTCGGCGTTCAGGTCAACGGTACACCGCCGACGAAATACTCGTGGCTAGGCGCCAGCGGTGTAACGACCGAACCATCCTCGAGCGCCACGGCGTCGGGCGGGGCAAGCTACGTGCCGCAACTCGGCCGCGTGCTGCAGACCCAGCCGATCGCGCTGCCGAGTGTTATGCCGAGCGTGGTTGGCCCCTACACAAGCACCGAGTCAGCCGAACAGATATCGGCAGGACTCGCGTCCGGCGCACAAGCACCAGCACGCGAAGCGGCACGCCAAGAAGCCCTCAGGAGGGAAGCAGAAGAAGCAGAAGCCCGCGCAAGGGCCAGCCAGTCACCGACAGAACTAATACCGTCGCCGGGTGAAGGAGGATCAAGCGAAGGCGGCGAAGTGGAAGAGCCGGAAGAAGGAGGAGGAATCTCTGTCCACGGGGCGGGTAACGCATCTACCGCCTCGGTTGGCCCGTCGGTGATTTCGTGCACCGTCGCTGCGTGGACGCCGGAGAACGATTCGAATGCGTTGTTTTTCTTTGGAGGTGATATGTTCTGCAGCGGTGCTGCTGACCAAGCCCAATTCAAGGTATGCGGGCAGGAGTTCTACGGTGCGAGGTGGCACGACATTGGGTGTAGTAGTACAGTTACCGAATACGAGACGCCGTTCATTTCCGCTAGTCACATTTCGCACTGCAACCCAGGCACCTGGATACGCACATGGGCCTGGGGTTACGGGTGGCTAGATGACGGAAGCGAGAGCGAGGCTCCAGACCATAGTCGTGAGGAGAGATGCTGAGTTATTTCGGTCACATTGGCGCATGTAGAAGACCGCGAAACGGTGCGATTGTGAGTACAAGGCTGGGATGGGGTAGAGGTAGTGGAGTTTGATCTGAAGCGAGCCGGCGCAATTGTGGCGTTGGCGGAGTCTACTGCGGACCAGAGCACAGCGCGGATCGATGTTCGGCCAAGAATGGCGAGTGTTGACGAACGCCTAGAGATCCGGGCGAGGACGTTCGCGGAGGGACGAGACGATCGCCGGATCGAAGCGGCGCAGTGGCACATATCGCTCGGACTTTGGCGACGTGGACCAAGCGCAATTGTGAAGAGATATACCGGGCCACCTCTGCCTGACGACCCGGACGAAGCAAAGCTGCTACTGATGGCTTATAGCGTACAGCGACAGGATGTCGAAGACGCAGTCAACCAGATGCTAGGTAGGGATCCGGAGCAGCAGCGACTCCCTCGCCGCGGCTGGGGTTCATTGGCCAAGTCACTGCGCGCCGAGAGTATCGAGATATCAGAAGACGATCTGTTAGCAGCTCCTTTCGTCTTCGAGTTTTCAGATGAGCTGTTGGGCGAGCTCGGACCCGACAGCTGAGGGACGGAATTAGTGGCGGCGCGGCCATGTTGTCGACTGGAACAGCACGTGCAACTTGCGCTCACGGTACAGACATATGGTGGACGGCTAAGTGGAAGCGGTAGAAGCCGCCGTCCGAGCGAGAGCCGGTGCACCGCCAGCCGGGGAAATCCCGTCACCGAACGAAGGGGGCCAGGAGCCCCTCGGCGGCTACGCAGGCTGAGCCTGCGAATACGCAGCCGCAATGGACCAAGAAGGCAAAGGTTGCTACAGCTCGAGCGAATAAAACGAAGTGGGAGGGGACCCGAAGCGACCGCAGCCTATGTTCGCTCATTTCTTTTGCTCCCGGGTCAGGCCGAGCGTTGCGGCTGACTTGATTGGCAGAAACTCGGTGATGAGCTTTTCAGAGGCGCCGCAGCGGCGGGGCCTCTCGGATATGTAGAAGTTACCATCGAGGGTTCAATAAGACCAAAACAGTATCATTTGCTTATTCTGGTAAGACCCGTGGGTCCAGACGAGTTCTAATCGGTGCGAGCAGCCAAGTCAAAATTCCGAGGGGACGAAATGAAACCGGGCTATAGAAGAAGGCGAGGTGAGTGGCTAGTTGAACTAATTAGGGGCCAGACCAAAGCCGATGTCGAGTACCGGAAAATGGTAGGTGCGACGCTGGCTCTGGCGCGATCGGACGCCAGCGACGCGGAAGCCCGTCGCCGTCTGGATGAGATGGCGAAATCGAGTGAGTTCGGCGCGCGAGGAGTTCTGCAGGACTTTGAAAGAAGGAGCGCTGACTATGTTCGAGACAGTTATCTCGGCGATCGAGCATGTCGGCTCGTCAGGGCAGTGGTGGTTGGCCGAGCCGTGGAGCTACCGGATCCAGCGCGGCGCGACCAATTTCGGTTTGAAGAGGAACTAGGCCGCTTGCCGTTGACTATCGCGTTTGAGAGGCTCACGTGCTTGGTGCCTGATCTCGATTCATGGCGCACGGCGGTAGAAGACAAGCGCGTACACATGTATGTACCGGAAATGAAGCGCCTAGGAAAGGTGCTTGGTCCTGGTACAACACATTCAAGCCCGGTAGCCCGCTCGCATCTCGCGAAGGCGATCGCGACGGCATATTTGAGCGCTTTGGCGGAGGAATCTGATGATGTCGTTACCGCGTACTTTGCGAGCAAGAGTCACCCAGCGCTACCGTAATATTTGACAGACGTGGGAGGAACTCCTAACAGCGCCCGACAAAAGGACGGCCTCCCCTACACGGGCCCAACGAGTTCGCTCTATACGCATAGTCACGTTAGGTGTGCCTCTGAAACCACGTTTCGGGGATGGGGATGGTTTTTGGGTGCCGGGTATGTCGCGAGGCTTGGACTTGCTTGACTTCGAAGGAGGATGTGGGCTGGATGTCGAAGAAGCGTGGACGGAAGTCGACATAACGCTTTTGGAACTATCCACTGGTGGAGGCGATCGTGGATAACACGGACTTGGATCAGGATCTTCTTGTGCCGAGCGAAAATCCACGGGACCATATCGACGCGACGCGGTGCGATGATCGCCGGCATGAGCCTAGAAAGTCCAGGAGTCCACGCAAAGCATTGTGTCACCTTAGTATCTCGCTGGTCGCCTCGCTAGTGATTACTGGCTGTGGTAGGGCGAGCTCTCACGAGCGTCTCTCGGTGACGAAATACCCGATCAAGTACGCGCCGAACGGTATACGGACTCTCGTGAGGGAACATATGCCTGGAGGCTATTTCACGATAGCTGCCAAGCGATACGAATATCTCGGCCATACCTACTCTGTACTCGATGATCGTGAGGAAGAGTCAGGTGAGCGCAGGCGGAGTGCGGGCGGCGGCGGGGGTCCGGATATAGAAAACGGCCAGCACATGCCACTGGAACTAGATGTGTCGCACGGCTGTCTTGGTCGATATGCGTATGCGGTTGCGTTTGGGATGCTACGTGACCCCAGGGACTCGGTTGCCGAGCAGACAGAAGGCACCACGACAAAGTTCAAAGCGGTCGTGATCCCCGCTAGCTTTCATCCTGACGGTGTGCTGGCATACGCGAGGTTGGGGCGAGGTTCAAGTGATGTAGTGATTCGGACACCGAACGGAGGCGTCGTGAGTAGTGAATCCCACGCAGGGCAGGAAGCCATTACTTGTCATAATAAGTGAGTCACCCACGCGTTCAAGCGCCGGGCCATCCGAATCACAGCAATTCTGTGTGCTGTAAAACATCTACCGAGGGCATGAGAGCTTTGCGACCGAAGACGACAAGGCGCCGCGCAACTGGCCGGACTGTACGGAGGAGTAGGCGCCATCGGGACCCCAGGGCGATTTGAACGAGTAATCCAGCGGCTTATGCTGAGGCTGCTTCGGCGTCTACGGAGGCCGGTGAGCGCCGAGGACCGGGCGCTGATAGCGGCGCTGGTCGAATGCACCGGCGCCGTACTGTCCGCCACGGAGTTCCTCTGGCAGGCAGATGATGGGATGATTAGTGTGACAGGCCTTGGCAGAATGGCGGGACACGGCGTGGTGATTGCACTCACGGCAAGCTGGCCAACCTATCTGCCGCATAGACTCAAGGTAAAAGCAATGGCGCGGATGTACATGAAAGATGTCCAGCGGCTCGCCAGCAAAGCTGCAGGCGAGCCGTGGCCTGTTGAGAGTGCGCGATGTCACGTCCGTGTGACTCGCTCCGGTACAGATATATGGTGGACCGCTAGGTGGAGTCGGACGAAGCTTGTGGAGGTGCATAGTGAAGCGCTGACGAGCCGAGTTGCCTGAGAGTGCAGGACGAAACAGCGCCGAGGCGGGGACGGGCATCGCTAGTCAACTCATCATCTGCGCGAGTGGCGCGTACCACCTGTCTGAAACAATGCCAAGTGAGCGAAACGTGATGTCGTGGCGCCGGTTGCTGGTTGTTGTGCCCACCTTGGTCGTGACGCTGCTAGCGGCTAAGGTGACATTTCACGTGCCTGCGTGATCGTCAGCCTCACGGCAACTGCCACCGACGAGTTGCGTTACCGTCCAGGGCAGATGAAGCATGCGGTGGTGCTGATGTTGTGCTCGATGAGTCTTGCCGCTGCGGCTAACGTCGCAGCGGCGTCCCCGTCGCCCCGCGAGGCCTCGTTTCAGCATCTCTCCCAGGAGGCGTCCGCTGCCCTGGGTGAAGCCCGCTTTGCGTGTCTAGCGCCTATCTGGGAAACCCAAGCCGGACAGCGGTCCTACGCGGACGCCGAACACAGCGTCAAGGTTGGTTTTGGCCTGCTGATCACCGCCCGTCGCGCACTTGCGGAGGCGGAACGACTGCGTCGAGCCCACAAGAGCTTTCTCACGGTGGAGATCGTTGGCCAACGCTACTCGCTAGCGTCCATGCGCCACCTTGCGGAAGTCGTGCGTGGCGGGATGGCTGGCTTCCCATCAGCGTCGGTGAGCTTTTCGCCGTTTGACGGGTTCGAAGCCATCCCCACCCAGGCGGCGAGCTCGAACGTGTCGGAACCGCCGTGCCCCAAGGTCGGGGTAGAGCTCGATGGCATGCCGCGGGCGATCGTCCCGGGCGGGCCACCACCCAGCTCAGAAGAGTCGGAAAGTCGCGCCGCCGCGGAAGCGCTCGCCGCCCAGTTCGGACGCATGACGCTCATATCGCTTGAGTAGCCGCGGGGAGTCGATGTCCGCGGGGACTAGCCGCGCAGCGCTGCCCGGCGGCTACCGCGTGTGAGCTCCTTCACAAGTGCAGCGATCGAGCGCTCAAGCTCCTCGATGCTCGCCTGCTCCACCCGCTCGAGTCCAACCGCGCGATTGACCCAAGCGTTGATCTCGCGGTGACTGCGACCGTCGCGGCGGTGCAGTTCTGCCACCAGACGGCTGCGCTCCTGGCGCAGCTGAGCACGGCGTTCGAAGGCGGCGACCGGGGCGGCTTCGGGCGCGGGCTGTGCCGCTGGGCTGCAATCCGCGGACGCGGCCCGCTGGGGCGGGCCAAACAACGTCATCTGTGCGGCGAACTCGGCGCTGAGGGGCACGAACTCGGCGGTCGGAGAAGGCTCGGTTTCGCGTCGCTCGGGCGGCGCTTCCGAGTCCGTCTCGGGAGTGTCCTGATGCAGCGCGTGCAGCAGCTCAGTTTCGACCTGTGAGGCGTGGCTGCGCAATGTCTGCTCCGCCGGTAGGTACAGCCAGCTCGGCTCGGCTGCCCGTCCGGGAATCGTGCGCACGAAGCGCCCGACGATCTGGCGGAAGATCAGGGGCGTCTTGGCGGCGCTTGCGTATACGCCCACTCGCAGCCTGGGGATGTCGACTCCCTCGGAGACCATGTTCACCGCTACGAGCCACGGCTCTTTTGAGCTGCGAAAGTCGTGCAGCTTGCGTGCGGCGTTCGCGTCGGTGTGGAGCACCACCACTGGTGCATGCCCGGTGACCTCGCTGAGGAGCTTGGCGATCTGACGCGCATGCGCGGCGTCGGCCGCAACCGCGAGGCCGCCCGCGTCCCGGTGTCCTTGGGTGCGCAGCGTGCGCAGCTTTGCGTCGGCCTCGCGCAGAATTCGCGGCAGGCCATCGGGCAGCTCCGTCGAGATCGCTGTGCGGTAGCGTCGGCTGGCCTCGCGCGCTGTGAGGACGGTCTCGAAGGACGATTCGATCACATCCTCGCCGCTGCGCCAAGACAGGCTGCCATCGAATGTCACGAACGCCACAGGGCGGCATACTCCGTCGCTGACGGCCTGCGCATACGTGTAGGAGACGTCTGGCACAACCAGGCCGTCAGTGTCGTAGCGCACGCCGGGGATGGGCGTCGCGTCGGAGCGAAACGGGGTACCCGACAACAGCAGCCATCTTGATGTCGAGGCAAACGCCCGCTGAAAGCTCGTCCCCCAGGCGAGGTCCTCGCCGAGGTGATGCGCCTCGTCGACCACCACGAGCGTGTCCGCGGAGACCTTGCTCGCCCAGCCCGCTGGGTCGCTGGCGACACGTGCATAGGTGACCGCTACGCCGGCGAAGTCCCGCGGCGGCTTGGGTCCGCGCGCATCTGGCTGTAGCTGCACGCCCAGGACCGCGGCAGCAGCCGCCCACTGGCGGGTCAGCGGGGTCGTGGGGCAGAGCACCGCCACGCGCCTTACGGCTCGCTTGGCGAGCAGATCTCGCGCGAGCTCGAGCGCTGGGCGCGTCTTGCCTGCCCCTGGCGCCGCCGAGATCAGGAACGGGCCCTCCCGCCATTCGCCGAGCTGGTCAAGGGCGCGGTGTTGCCAGGCGCGCAGCGGTGTCGAGGAGGAGCGCGTCAAAGAGCCCGGCATCCTGCGGCACAGCACGGACGGATCGACCAGTGCTCTCGCGATGTCGCGTGGTTGAGCCGATCTGCACCGTGCCCGATCTATGATCGCCACTGCTCCCGTGGGCTCCATTCCTAGCTATCCCCGCCGCGTCTCGCGGCTGCCATCGATCAACACGCCGTCATCCCCGTGGAGCCAAGCGGCCTCCGTGGCGCTGCTCGGCACGCTCACGTTGGCGGTGCTTGGCACGCTCAGTCGACGAGAGACGGTGCCGCGCGGCGACGATCTCATCTATCAGCGGATGGCAGAGCATCCACTCGCTGTCCACACTTTTCCCTTTGCCTACCGCATCGGGTTGCCGTGGCTCGTGCACGTGCTTCCGCTCAGCTACACGCTGTCCTTCCAGTTGCTCGCGTATCTCGGAGCGGGCGTTGCTGGTGCTCTGGCCTTCGTGCTGATGGTCCGCTTGGACACGCCGCGCAGCCTCGCCGGCGCCTTGGCGTTGGCGCTGGCGATATCTCCACCAATGCTGGTTGTGGCGCTGCGCGAGGGGCGCAACACCGACGTGATCACCGTCTGCTTCATGATGGCGGGCACGCTGCTGCTCCTGGAACGCAGGCTGCGAGCGCTCACGGCAACGTTGCTCGTGGGGGTGATCTTCAGGGAAGCTGTGCTGTTCGTGATCCCGCTCGCCTATGCGGTGTGGGCCACGCGCGTGTGGGACAAGCAGGCCGCGAAGCGGACACTGATGATCGGCGCGCCTGCGGCGCTGGCTTACCTGGCGCTGCATCTGGCGATCGCGAGCGTGGGACAGGACTCCGTCCCCGGGTACGGAGGCTCGGTGCTCGGAGAGCGCATCGATCTGATCGAAACAGGTCTACGCACCGGGCCCACTGAGCTGCGGCGCATGTTCTCTGTCTATGGCCCGCTGTGGCTTGCCGCGCCGCTCGCGCTCGCGAGTAGCCGCTTCGCACGGCGCGGGCTCGTGCTCGTCGCCTGCTCGCTGGCCGCGATGACATTTGCACTGGACTGGGGTCGGATGATCCTGCTCGCTGCGCCCGTGTTCTATCCAGCGGGTGCCCACACGCTGACTCGGCACCCCCGGTGGCGTATCCCTGCGATGATCGCGTTCGGAGCGTTGATCCTTGGCTATGCGATCTACATGGATCGCAGCGGCGTTCAGCACGGGATCATTGACAGCCCGCCGCCGCCCTATCCCGTTCGCTGATCTCAGCCGGTCGCAAGCGCTCGGTTGGTCGCCCAGTTGCCGAGGAACGTTGCTGTGTCGGCCGCATCGAGTGGTCGCGCGAACAGGAACCCTTGGCCGCTGTCGCAGCGCTCCCCTTGTAGGAGCGTCAGCTCGTGTACCTGCTCGATGCCCTCGGCGAGCGTCTCGATCGAGAGCGCCTTGCCGAGTTGCACGAGCGTGCGGATGATCGTCTCACCCTCCTGGTTATGAGTCATCTGTGTGATGAACGAGCGGTCGATCTTGAGCGCGTCCACCGAGAAACGCTGCAGGTGCGCCATCGATGAGTAGCCGGTCCCAAAGTCATCGATCGCGATCCGCACCCCCAGCTCCTTGACGGTCGCCAAGCGTGTGGCGGTGTCTTCGATATCGCGCATCAGGGCCGTCTCAGTGATCTCGATCGTCAGTGAGTCCGGGTCGAGGCCAGTCTCTCGAAGTGTGCGCTGGACGTTGGCCACAAACTCGTCACTGTCCAGCTGGCGCGCGGAGACATTGACGGCAACGCCGACCGTGTGACCGGATTCGCGCCAGCGAACGCCCTGCAGGCAGGCCTCGCGTAGAACCCAACTGCCGACCTCCACAATCAGTCCGGTCTCCTCCAGAACTGGGATGAAGTCGTTGGGCTGGACGATGTCTCGCGTCGGGCTCCTCCACCGCAGCAGCGCCTCCATGCCTGTAGGACTCATGTCTCGCAGGTTGAACGTGGGCTGGTAGACGAGGAAGAACTCGTCGTTCTCCAAAGCCATCCGAAGATCCATCTCGAGTTCCATCCGTGTCTGCACCGCAGTTTGCATGCCCGACTCGAACATCACATAGCGGTGGCGTCCGTCCCACTTGGCTTGATACATCGCAATGTCTGCGTCGCGGAGCAGCTCGTCGGCGGACTCGCGGTCCCCGGCGGCGACGCCGATGCTTGCCGTTACCTTCAAAGCGCTCTGCCCTGGTCCCGCGAGCTTGAATGGTTGATCGAGGGCTTCGAGCAGGCGCTCGGCGATCAACTCCGGCCCTGACGCGAACGTGAGGTCGCTTGCGATCACGACGAACTCGTCGCCTCCGAGTCGTCCGACGGCGTCGCTCTCGCGTACGACGGCCGTCAGCCTCGACGCGACTGCCCGCAAGAGCTCATCGCCCGCGGCGTGACCGAGTGAGTCATTGATCGCCTTGAAGTTGTCAAGATCGATGAACAACGCTGCGATCGGAGTCTGCTCGCGCCGCGCACGCAGCATCAGCTGTGCCACGCGATCCAGGATCAACGTTCGGTTGGGCAGGCCCGTCAACTCGTCGTGCGTTGCGAGAAATGCAAGCTCACGCTGGCGACGGTTGAGCTCTTCGTCGGCGGCTTGACGCTCTGACTCAAAGGACTCGCACATGCGCACCAGCGTGACGTTGAGGCTGCGCTGGAGCATCGCCATACCCTCAGCCAGCACCTCAGGTGGGAGATCTAGATCTTGTGCGCACTCGAGCACGACCTCGCGCGCCGCGTCGCACCAGCGCAAACAGCGCTTGGTGACCTCATTCAGGGGAGCCGCGCGCTGTGAGGCGAGCTGTCCGAAGATCTGCCAGGCCTCCTGTCCGACCTCGCGTGCGGCCTCGGTGCCCTCGCCTGACATCCACCGTGCGACAGCCACCGTGGAGACGGCGCCCACGCGTGCAAAGCGCTCCTCGACCGCGGCCTCCAGCTGATGCCCCGACGCTTGGGTTCGCTCGAGCATCGCCGCCACGACATCGTCCGTGCGCTCATTGACCGCTTCTCCGAGGCGGCGAAGATCATCCGCCGCGGATGTTGGCCGTGAGCTGGACATCAATTCAGCGAATCGGCAAGGATCCAGTCGCACTTAAGCGCTTGTCGACTTGTCCGCCGGCGTCTGCAACAGCCAAGGCTATCGGTGCTGCCTTGCGTACGGCTACTCGGAGGTCAACCGTTCACATAGGCTGTCAAGTCTGGCCGTATTGTCCGCGATCAGCTTTTCTGCGACGCCGCGCAGCCCGGCGATGTTCGCGGCGCTTGCGTCATCGAGGCTGTCGCTGACACCTTCGAGCACACTCTGAAAGCGGAAGTGACCCTGATCGGCGCCCAGCAGTTCGTCCAGCTGATAGTCAATCGCCGCGCTCGAGCCGTCCATGATCACGCCCAGCAGCGGATGCGCCCACTGCACCAGACCCCAATGCTTCGCCTGGTCAAACGAGATCGACTCGGTGAGTCGACCAGTACCGAGTGAGACGATCAGGACGTCCGCACCGGGGTGGTTGCGCAGCGCCTCGGCGTAGGCGCACATGGCGGGGTTATTGGCGAATGTGCCGCCGTCGACGAGCGCGTAGTCCGGCGGTGAGTCACCTGGAGACAGCGCCATCACGTGCGCGGGCTCGAAGTACGTGGGGGCGGCGGATGTCGCGCGTCCCACCACGCGCATCGCATAGTCACGCACAGGCGAGAGATTTGCGCGCGCGTCCGCATCGTCGCTCGGCGCCCGCGGGTCGGGACGGAAGCTCTTGAAGAAGAACGGTTGGTGCGTCTGGATGTCGTAGGAGGTGATCAGCACGTCGGTTAGCGCCTGTGAGAGCCGCACATCCCCAAGGCAGCGCTCCAGCAGCGCTTCGAGTCCGCTGGCCGAGTACTTCTCGACGAGCAGGCCGTCAACGGTCTCGATGGTGTGCACTAGCGAGCGATGAAATATCGCGCCACCATCCTCGGCGTAGATGTCGGCGAGCTGCTGCGCGCTCCACCGTGGCAGCGGGCTGGCGCCCGCCTGCTCTTCTCCGGGAGCGGTCACGCCGAGCGCGATGATCCCGCCCGTCGAGGTCCCCGCGATCAGGTCAAACAGCTCGCAAGCCGGCCGTCCGGTCTGGCCCTCGATCGTGGCGAGCACCATCGCTGGAATGATCCCGCGGATGCCGCCGCCATCGATTGAGAGAATCTTGACGAGCTTCTTCTTCACAGCCACCGATCAGACAATATGGCGTGTCCGCTGAACGCACAAGACAGGTACCTTTGATCAAGCGGTGTATCCAACTGTCGAGTGTTGTGGCAGATCATCCGCCGCGGTCGCGCTGGCGCTGGGTGAGCGCTCAACTACCGCGCTAAGTGCTTCAACGACCAGCGGGTCGAATTGGGCGCCGGCGTGCTCGGTGAGCTCGGCGAGAGCGACTGAGCTGGGCATTGCCTTGCGGTAGGGCCTCGTAGTGGTCATCGCGTTGAACGCATCACAGCAAGCGATGATTCGCGCCTCCAAGGGGATGTTCTGACCCTGTAGGCCGTCGGGATAGCCGCGTCCATCCCAGCGCTCGTGGTGGGAGCGCACGATCCATCCGACCTTTCCCATGAATCCGCCGACGCGCTCGAGCATCCGTTGACCCTCAACGGTGTGAGTCTTGATTATCTCCCACTCCCGCTGGTCGAGCTTGCCAGGCTTATTCACAATCTCCTTCGGCACTGCGATCTTGCCGATGTCGTGCAGCAGCGCTCCAAACTCGACGGTGCGCTGCTGGTCAGCGTCCAACCCAAGCCGGCGAGCGACATCAAGCGCCAGGTGCACCACATCCTTGCAATGTTCACCCGTGTAGGCGTCGTCTGCCTCGACCACGTCGCCTAGCAGCAGCGCTGTACCGCGATAGGCGTCGTTGAGCTCGATCAGCTGCTCCAGGCGCGCGCGGCGCTCTTTTGAGAACCACCGCAGTACGCCAAACAGCGGTGCGATCAACACCACCACCCATGGGCGCTCAACGGCGGCGATCGCTACGACCAGACCAAGTGGTGCGAGTGTGAGGTCGATCAGATACACCTGGCGCATCTCCGTTGCCAGCTCCGTGATCGTCAGGCCCCCGCGCAAGCGTTCCCGCACAGCGCTCGCTGAGATATCGCATGCGCATTGGGCGATCAACGCGACCACGAGCACGCCCCATTGGCCGGTGGGTTGGTGGTCGTGCGCGAGCACCAGCACGAGCGAGGGGCCCAGCGCGAACCAGCTGTTCCCAAGCACGCGCAGAATGCGACTGATGGGCGCGCGCCCTACGAGGATCGAGGGCAGCATGGCGAGCGCCAGCGAGAGCGCCACTAGCAGCGGCGCGAGCGAGACCGGCACAGCGAACAGCATCGGCACGAACACCGCCTGTGTGGGGACGGTGAAGCCAGCTCCGATCTCGAAGCGGACCTCGCTGGCGGCAGCAAGACCGAGTACGTATAGAGCCACCACCGGCAGCGATAGTCCTCGCGGCTCACTAGCGAACAGCGCTAGTGCAACAGCCGCGGCGAGGAATCCGCCGCCGACGACGAGCGCGGAACGCCGCTCGGCATCGGCCATGCGCTGATCGCGGCCAGCAAATGACGCGCGCAGTCGCTCCGATTCAGTGAAGGCGTGGACGGACATGGATCTCTCGCTCCGCATATCGTCACAAGTGAGCTCACAATCAAAGAGATTCGACGCATAACCGCCGCAAAGGCAGACGGATGCGCTCATCGGTCTCGAACAAACGTCCGTCTCGGTTGTGCAAGCAGTCGCCGTGGTGCATGCTTGGCTCCGATCGGATAACCACAGACTGAAAAAGGCAAACCCGCCGCGAGGTGGGGACGCAAAGCCAGAGGTCTCAGCTACGAGACGGCTCAGCCGCCAGCCTACGCAAGGAGGCTCGTGTGTCCCCCATGTCGTCACTTTCTCGTCTCGCCAGCATCGTTCGACGAGATGGCTTTGTGGGTGCTCTTGCGGCCCTGCTTGTCAGCCTCGCGGTAACTCTCCTGTCGGGTGCGCCCGCACAGGCTGCGCTGGTCAACACGAACGCCTGCAACGAAGCTTCGCTCTCGCAACCGTTCTTGCGCTGGGGGGACTCGAGTACCTATGAGCTCGCCCCCGGCGGTGACTTCGAGGGCACACTCAGCGGTTGGAGCCTCGGCGGTGGCGCCCAACGCGTAGCTGGTAGCGAGCCCTTTGGCGCCACCGGCGCTGTGGGTTCCTACGCTCTGGACCTCCCAGCCGGTGCCTCCGCGCAGTCGCCGTTCACCTGTTTGGATGCGGCCTACCCGAGTTTCCGGTTCTTTGCGCACAACGACACGCTCTTGGCGACGGTACTCGTGCAGGTCGTCTACCAGACCCCTGTGGGGACAGTCGTTCTGCCGCTCGGCGTGGCCGCCTTGAGTGGCACGTGGCAGCCCACGCTGCCGATGCTCACTGGCTCGGTACTCACGGGCGCGCTCTCGGGCGGTACGGCACAGGCAGCGCTTCGCTTCACCGCTGTCGGGGGCTCCTCGCAGATCGACGATGTGTTCGTCGATCCGCACATGCGCTGAGGCTTACCCGAGTAGCTCCGCGTTCAGCGTCCGCCGAATCGCCGCTGGCGCGCGCTGAAATCCGCTAGCGCTCGCTCCAGATCCGCGCGCGTGAAATCCGGCCACAGCGCGTCGCTGAACACGAGCTCGGAATATGCGGATTGCCATAGCAGGAAGTTGGACAGGCGCCGCTCGCCACCGGTGCGGATGATCAGATCCGGGTCGTGCATGTCAGGCGCATACAGAGAGCTCCTGAAATCGCGCTCGGTATCGCCGCGGAAGCTCTTGGCTGCGTCGAGGATCTCGGCGTGGCCTCCGTAATTGACGGCGATGAACAACGTGATCATGCGGTTGTCCGCCGTTAGCGCTTCGGCGCTGCTCATTGCATCGAGGAGCTTCTGCGCCATCCCTGCGCGGCGGCCGATGAAGCGGATCCGCACGCTGTGTCGGTGAAGTTGCGGTGTCTCTCTTGCGATCCGCTCGGCAAGCACCGAGATCAGTCCCCGGACCTCCTCGGGCGGACGTAGCCAGTTCTCGGTAGAGAACGAGTAGACCGTCAGCTCCTCGACCCCAAGCTCCACCGCATCGCGCAGTCTTGCCTTGAGCGTGTCAGCGCCAGCATCGTGCCCAGCCTGAACCGGCAACTGGCGCGCGCGTGCCCAGCGGCCGTTGCCGTCGGTGATGATGGCCACGTATCTGGCGGTGGCCGTCAGCAGACTCTCCGGTGCTCTCAGGGTGCTCATGTCGCGCGGCCGATCCTCGTGGCGCACACTCTGCGCCAGCGGCCCCGGAGGCTCTTGGCAGCACGCCAGCCGCGCATCATCGTCAGGGCTGGCGTGAGCAGCGGCTGCAGCTGCTTGGAGATTGGCGCGGTCACCGGTCGCGCGAACTCGCTGTTGGCGGCCGGTAGGGAGGCGTAGTAGGCGAACACGCCGACGAGTGTCATCACGTGATGGGCACCACGAGGAGCGGATCGCGAGCGGCTTACCGCACCGCTGATGACGCTCGCCAGCCGTTGTGCGAGCACATCGCGGGTGTCGTAGTGCTGCAGGTAGCTCGCTCGACCGCTTACCGCGTCGGCCTCGTGGTCGATCAGGCTGTCAAGAATCGTAGGCAGCACGGAGATCGATAGGTAGATGTCGTCGAGCTCAAGTGCCTGCTGGTGGGTGACGCGGCTATCGCTTGCCGCTGCGATCAGCGCATGGACAGAGAGCACCGAGCATGCGGCACCCGCAAGAAACTCCTGCCACTGCAGCGCAGTACCCGCAGCCTGCAGCTTGGCCCACTGTTCGAGCACCTCGACCCCTGCAGAGGACGCTCCGTGAATTTGCAGCTGCGCTGCCGCGCCACGCGCCGCGCTTGCCCGAAGAATGTCCATCAGCCTGTCAGTAGCTGGCAGCTCGCTCAGGGAGCTCCTGACTGTGGTGACGAGAGCTTCCAGATAACAGTCCTCGGTACGTGGATGACGGCGGTAATAATCACCGCTGCACTTCACCGAGGGAGCGACGGCATCTGTAAACGCCGTGAATAGACGACCTCCGTCTGCTGGCGCATGTCGAGACGGCGACTCGGTCAGACCGTCGAGGTAGTCGTACATGACCTCCAACGCGACCATTGCCTCGACCACGCGTCGACGGTGCCTGCGCGGTGCGATCGTGGCGAGCATCGCAGCGGCCTCGGCGTTGAAGCCCTCCTCCTCCAGCTTCGTCAGCGCGAGCGCGCGCAGCACAGGATCGTCGATTGCTTGCGCATGCTCGCGCCAGTGGTGCAGCTGCCCGCGTACCAAGGGCGCCACGCTCGACCAGTAGCGCGCGATGACGAGCACCAGCGCCACGCCGGCACGCGCCGCAAGACGACGATCCAGGGTGTGCGTCTCAGGGCAGGCCTGCTCGACGCCATCCGTCCGAGCGCCTGGGCGCGGCATGGGTGCTGCGGCTGCTGTCGTTGGTCTACTCATCGAGTGCGAGCGTGGGGGAGACGCGTGAGGCTGCCCAGCCGGGGATGGCCACGAACACCAGCGCGAGCGCGATCACCAGGGCCAGGATCACGAACGGGCGGGCGCTTGCGGTGAGGTTGGCAACGGGGAAGCCTGTGATGTTCTTGAGGTAGCCGTCGATGATCACTTGGCCATAGACACCGGCTATCGCACCCGTAACGCATCCCGCGCTCAGCATCAATATCGCTTCGCTCAGAAGTACCCGTCGTAGGCGCTTTGGACCTACGCCGGCCAGGCGCAAACCCGCCAGTGAGCGCCGGCGCTGCCACATGCTGGATCCGAGAGCTGTGGCCATCGCCAGGATTGCAGCGATTATGAGCAGCGCCGATATCTCTCCGAGTCGGCTGAGCCCTTCCTTAGTCAAGTCGTCGATCCGCGCTTCGCGGTCGCGTGCGGTCGCGACTTCCAGACCGCTGCGCGGACCCAGCACGCGAGCGATCGCCGCGTGCACACGGCTCGTGCTGGCGCCACGCACGAGCTCCACACCGAGGGTTGTCGGCGTCGTCGTTTTCCACAAGCGGCTGTAGTCGCCAGCGCTGATAAGGATCGCGCCGGGGCTCCATGCGAGGTTGGTCATGGTCGCTGCGAGCTTGAAGCGGACCTCACCTGCTGGTGTGGGGAGGGTAAGCGGGTCGCCGAGCTTGACGTGACGCGCGTCGGATATTTGCTTTGACACCACGATCCAGCCACTGCGACTGAGACGGCTGATTGCGGTGTTTGGGTTGCCGTCGATGATCTGGCTGGCGAGCACGTTGCGATTGGCGCCCGGTGGGCGTGCGATCACCCATGTGCGCCTGTCTCCTAGTTCCAAGAAGCCGCCCTGGAATGCGTTGACGCTTGCAACGCCCGGTATGCGCTCGATACGGCTTGCGTAGTGGTCGGGTGCGAACGGGACGGTCGCTTGGTTATCACCCGGGTTGCCGATCCATAGATCGGCGTCGGCAGCGTAGCTGTGCGCGAAGCCGTCAATCCCACGAAGCAGATCGGCGCGCGAGCCACCTAGCGCGACTGCGCCGAAGATCGCCACTGCACCCGTTGCAGCCAGGGCAAGCGAGCGTACGGTTGCGGCTCTGAGTGACGTGAGCGCGACTTGCAGGACTGTCAGTCGCTGATAGCGCTCAGCCACGAACGCTGCCGCCCGCAGCACACCAGCGAACGCCAGCGGCACCGCGAACACGGTTGCCACAGCAAGCACACCGCTGGCGACGAACGCGAGTGATGCGCTCAGCTGAAACAGCGCTGTGGCGAGTGCCACTAGACCCGCGGCGGCCAGTGCCAGGCGCAGATGGCCGCGCCCGCTCAGTGCGTTGCCAGGAGCTCCATCTTCGAAATACACGGCGTCCACCGCCTGCCCGCCGCGCAGGTCGAGCAGTGGCACGGCGGAGGCCAAGAAGGTTGCGAGTATTCCGGCGCTCAGCGACAGCAGCAGCGGCCAGATACCAACGACGGTGTTGGTGCCAATCGTGAAAGCCTCCGACAGATAGCCCGAGGACTGGTGAAACGCGCCGAGCGCCAGCGCGTAACCGGCGAGCAGGCCCACCAACGACGCCGCGGCGCCCAAGCAGAGCGCTTGGAAGGCGACGATCTGCACGATCGCTGTGCGCTTGGTCCCGATCAGACGCAAGTCGGCGATCGCTGCTCGCCGCTCGGGAACGGTGAGCAGCATCGCGTTGAACGCGAACAGGAAACCCAGGATTGCGCTGATCGCGGCAAAGAATCCGCTCGCTTGGTTGCTCGGACGCAGCGCCTGGCGAAGGAGCGCGATATTGGCGTCGGCTGGTGCCACCGTCAGTGTGCCGCTGGCGAGTCTCTTTAGCGCTGTGCGAACCGATGCCGCGCGCCCAGGCTCGGTCCTGACCAGGATCCCAGTTAGGCGTCCAGACAAGCCGGCGAGCTGTTGCAGGTGCCTGAGCGGCATGACGGCTACGCGCGCCTGCGACAGCGCGCCCGCAGCTTCACGCCCGAGCACCGTCACCACCTGCAATCGGTCACTCGCTCCACGTAGATCGAGCGTGACTTCGCTGGTGGCCGTGCCTGGCGGTGCGATGCCCAGCGCGTCGGCGGTGGAGCTGCTGAGCGCGATCCCAGCTGCGGCAAAGGTCGCTAGCGGGAGCGTACGGTCGAGGCCGTTCAATCGGGCAAGGCTCTCGTCGGTTCCAGCGAGATCAACCATCACGCGACGGTCATCTGGTCCAACGATGGTGGCGCTCTGTTCGAGTAGCGGCGCGGCCTGCTCAACTCCCGCAAGGTGTTCCACGCGTGCAAGCAGGTGCTGATCTAGGCCATCTGCGTCACGCGCGCGCAACTGTAGATTTGCTGGGCCGATCACAGCGTGAACCACCTGCGCACCCGACCCCTCGATGCTGCCGTTGGCGATCATTGCCGCTGAGATGAGCGCGACCGCGATCGCGACGCCGACGCCGGCGAACAACTCCTGAGCCCGGTGAACCCGCAGTCGCCTGCGGTATAGGAAGATCAGCGCGTAAGGCCGCACCAGAGCCCCGGCCTTGAGCGGATCAGAGCGCGCCAGAAGGCTCACCTTGCGCGTTAGGAGTATGTAGATCGCGATCCGCTGAGCCGCTCGTCAGCCACTCTTGCTCCTCGCCATGCTCGCGACTGTCGTAGAGCTTGCCGTCTCGCAGCGTGCAGCGACGGTCGGCGAGCGCCGCTGCCTCGGAGTCGTGCGTCGCGATCAGCACCGCCGCACCGCGCTCGTGGGCGATCGAGTGCAGTAGGGCGACGATCTCTTCGCTACGCGCGCTGTCTAGGTTGCCGGTGGGCTCGTCCGCCAGGATCAGCCGCGGCTCTCCGGCTAGCGCCCGGGCGATCGCCACCCGCTGACGCTCGCCACCTGATAGCTCGCCCGGGGTTCGTGCAAAGCAGTCGCCGAGTCCGACGCGTCGGAGCCAAGGGCTTGCGCGAGACTGTGCCTTGCGCATCCCGACGCCACCCAACACCAGCTTGATCGAGGCGTTCTCAATGGCCGAGACGCGAGGCATCAGATGGTAGTTCTGATAAATGAAGCCGATATCGGTGAGCAGATAGTCGGAGATCTGGCTCTCTGAGAGCAAGGACAGATCACGGCCGTCGTAGTGGATCGTGCCCTGCTCGGGTTGCAGCAAAGCTGCGATCAGCAACAGGAGCGTTGTCTTGCCAGAACCGCTCGGCCCCAGCAACGCGATCATTTCACCGGGTTCGACGCTGAGGCTCACGCCGTCAACGGCGCGCACCTCCTCGCCGACTCCCCGGTAGTGCTTGACCACGCCATCGAGCTCAAGCATCGGAACACCGCTCCGCGACCGATGGGACCGTGCCGCCTCGGTGCTGAGACAGCATCAGCCGGTTGGGCGTAGCGGAACGACCTCCGCGAGCTCAGGAGCATGCCGTCCATGCAACTCGCCTTCACTCAGCGTCAGCGCACGTGCGCCGGAGAGGCCAGGAGACTCTCCGGTGCTTGCGAGTATCGCAATGCCTTCCTGCGCCAGCGAGTGCAGTAGCAGGAGGATCGCGTCGCGCTCCAGCAGATCCACACCGATCGTTGGCTCGTCGATCAGCAGTAGCCTTGGCGCGAACGCAAGCGCCCGAGCGATAGCGGCGCGCACGGTCTCGGAGCCACCCAGTTCCGCAGGTGTGAGCGTCGCGCAGCTTGCGATCGCCGCCCGCTCGAGGGCCGCGCGGGCGCGGCTCGTCGCCTGCGATAGCGGTACTCCGCGCGCGACGAGACCGGTGACCAGTTGATCGATCACCAACTGACCTTCGCTTGCCGCGAACCGCTTGCGGCAGTAGCCGATTCCCTTACCCAGCGTCGCGCCGGGGTGAGCCTGCAAGTCGCGCTGTTCGAAACGCACCACGCCGGTATCCGGTGCCTCAATGCCAGCCGCGATTCGCAGCAATGTCGAGCGACCGGAACGGCGCATGCCCCAAACCACCACCATCTCGCCGACGCCGATCTGAAGTGAAACATCGCGCAGAGCCACTCGTTCGTCGAGCTGCCCGTAGTACTTGCTGACTCGCTCGAGCTCGAGCAGGCTCATCGCGACTACATCCTGCCGGTGGCCAGGGCCTTGAACTCGCGCCGCGCGTAGTCGATCCATGGCAGTCGTGCACCCATTGCCAGCCGGCGCTCCTCGGAGACAAGGCGCTCAGCCAGGCCAGCAACCGCATCGGTGCCGGCCGTGGTGAGGACCGGCGTCTCACCTGCCTCCTCCAGGCACGCTTGCCCGTAGCGCTCGATCACGTCCAATGCCATCTCGGGCTCGTGGGCGAACACCGCCAGCTGCCGCGCGAACAGTCGCGAACGTCGGAAATCCTCGCGCATCTGGGTGATCAGGCGCTCCTGATAGCTGTTAATACCCTCCGCCGTCGCTCGATAGCGTGGCTTGGGCTGTCGACCTGTGCGGGTGCCAGGTAGCTCTTCGATCATGCCCCGGCACTGAAGCGTGTCGAGTGCCGTGTACACATAGGAGAACCCGCTCAGCTGTAGCATGCCCGCGTACGCATGTTCGAACCGGTTGGCCAGCTCATACCCGTAGCTCGGACGCTCGATGACGAGTCCCAGCAATGCCCAGTGCACGGCGGACTGCATCGGGCCGGTGCCCCTCCCTGGGCGCTTATCTACCATTGGCCTGGCGCTCATCTCGTGACACAGCCTAGGACGGGCCAGTGGTGAATAGAAGCAACGTTTCTGTCTTTTGCTGGGACAGTCACGATGTAGAACATTCAACTGCCTGACTTGTTGACTAAATCAAATGACTGCATCATGTGATGACGTGAAGATCGACGCAGACAGTTCACCGCGGCTTTCTCGCACAGCGGACATACGTCGCGGAGGTAGCCGCGACCGCGGCGTGCGCCGGAGCACTGAACTCGCGCCGTCCGTCGCACGTTCGTGGGTCTCGCAGCGCCAGACGCCCACGGCCGATGCGCGAGAGGGCGATGTCCAGCCGGATCATCAGCAGCGCGAGGACCTAGAGCCTGACAGCGTCTCAATCGAGCTCTCGCCGGCGCAAGTCGATCGGGTGATTCGCAGCGCAGCTGACGGTGGCAGCATCTCGCTGCTGCTATCCGGTCTTAGGGACGTACGCGAGGTCCTTGCGCGTGAGCCCAGTCAGCTGGAGGACAACAGGCTGTCACGATCACTGCTAGCGGGTCTGCTGATGCTGGCGTCCTTTCCGTCTGACGGCAGCTACCTGGGAAATGCAGAAATCGCACGGATGCTCGATATGAATCCAAGCACCACCCACCGTTACGTATCGACGCTCGTCGCCGTGGGATTGTTGGAGCGCGACCCTGGGACACGACGATACAGGCTCGTGTGAGCGCCTTTGTTTGACGATCAGGACCAGCCGATGGCGCTCACGATCGACGAGCAGTTACTCCTCGGGCTCTTCGACACATGCGACTCCGAATGCATCGTTGTCGAGACGATCTCGCAGCTGCGTGGCCTTTGCACCGAGATCCTTGGCCGTCGCGACCAGCCCGTGATCGGACTGACGCTCAGCGCCGACGCGAATCGTCCGGTGCTCGCGTGTAGCGACGTACGCGCGTTGGTTGGGCCGGGCGTTCCCATCTACCTGATCCGCGCCGACGATCTGCTGCAGAGCATGCTGGAGCTGCTCGGTTCAAGGCTCGCGCTCGGTCGCGGCGCCGCGCGCGTATGGTGGCCAGGCGCACACCCTCGTTGTGATCCAGGTGATCATCCAGCGGTGCTAGCGCTCGAGGGTGAGCCGAGCCGGGTCACCCTCGAGGAGTTCGCTCAGCAGCTCGATCTATCCCGTCCGCGTGTGCGTGGGCAGATAAGGCTGATCGAAGACGCCCGGGCCTTCCTCGAGCACGAGCTCACCCGTTCCCAGGAGCAGGGCCACAAGCTGCACGAGCGTCTTCGCGACGCGCAAATCGAGTGTCATAGCCTGCGCATACGGGCGGAAGTTGCCGAGGCCCGACTCGCTGGCCTGGACCATCCGCCGAAGCTCGATCGGTCCTGAGCCGCTACGGGGTGGTGAAGGAAGCCGGGGCTGGCGCTTGCTCGCGTGTGGCGGCCAATAGTGCCAGCAGCTGCTGAGCGCTCGTACCGCCGAGCACACGCAAGCGATGGAGTCGATACGGGTCGTCGCTTGGATGCGCCCAGCCAGGGACGACCGTCGTGGCGCCCGCATATCCAGCTGCCTTGACCGCAGCGACGACGTTCGCGTCATACAAACCAGAGGGGTAGCAGAACCAGTTGACTGGGATGTGGTAGCGCCGACGCAAGATCTCCCGCGCATCGGACACCTGTTCATGCAACTGCTCAGCGTCGAGGCTGATCAGGCTCGCGTGGCTGATGCCCTGGGTGTCAAGCTCCCAGCCCGCGGCCAGCAGCCCGCGGATCTCTCCCGGGCCGAGGCCGCCCTGTGACGGTGGAAGGCCCGTCAGCTGGATGTTCTCGTTGCCCACCCAACCAAGCTGGCGTAGTACCGGCAGCGCCTGTGTGTACTGGGATTGATAGCCGTTATCGAAGCTGACGACGATCGGCTTACCCCCGCCGAGGGCAACGCCGCGGCGCCAGTAGGCCTCCGCTTGATCGAGTGTCACCGCATGCCATCCGGCGCTCTTCAGCGCCCGCATCTGTTCGGCGAACTCGGCCGGTTCTACATACAGCCCCGGAAACGGAGCGCCCGGGGGAGGTGCGGCGATCACGTGATACATCAGGATCGGAATCGGCTCTGTTCCGGGCGGCCCCACCTTTGTGCTCCGGCTCCCGCCGATCGTGCTGGGGCGCGCGTGTACGTCTGTGTGCGGGCGGGCGGCGCGGGCCACTGGCCGCACGGCCTGTGAGCCGCCGTCCAAGCTGCCTGCGAGCAATACGATCACCGCTGCCGCAGCGACCGTTGTGATCACGCCTGCGGCGAGCAGACGACGGCGTCGGATCGCGCGCCGGCGCATCTCTCGACGTGCACGCAGCGCGTCGGCATCCATCAGTCACCTCTCAGGCTCGATGGCAGCGGCTGTCCTGGCGGCGGCGGGTCGTCTCTCAGCAGTTCGGGCACTGTCACGAGGCGGAAACCCCCCGCGCGTAGATCGCGAATGATGATCGGCAGCGCCGCGATCGTCTGTGTGCGCGTTCCGCCAGCGTCGTGCATCAGGATGATCGCGCCGGGGTGTGCGCCCGCGAGCGCCCGCTGGACGATCACCGAGACCCCAGGCTGCTGATAGTCCTCGGTGTCGACCGACCACAGGACCATCAGCAGGTGCATTGCATGCAGCTCACGCATCGTCGTGGCATTGAAGGAGCCGTAGGGAGGGCGGAACAGCACGGGGCGCGGGCCGCCCAGGAGTTCGATGCGCGCGATCTGTTCGAACAGCTCTTCGCGTTGATCACGAGCGGACAGGGTTGCCATTTCGGGGTGCGTCTCCGTGTGGTCGCCGATCACGTCACCGTCTCTGAGCTCGCGCAGCGTAGAAGCGCTGAAGTACCGCAGCATCTCGCCGATCTCGAAGAACGTGGCGTGGACGTGCAAGCGCTCGAGCACGTCGAGCACGCCCGGCGTATACGGACCGGGGCCGTCGTCGAAGGTCAACGCGATGTCGCGTCCGCGATCGCCGCCTTCTTTGACGAATGGGGTGTATGCCAATACCGATTTGACAGCGGCCGTCGGGCTCTCTTCGGGAGCGTGATGCAGCTGTTGATAGGCCACGTGCCCGTCCGGCGGCGTCGAGAGCGGCGGCCGTTTGCGTGCATGGTTGGACCCTGATCCTGCGGCCACGATCACTGTGAGCACGCCGATCAGCAATACAGCGGCCGCGCCCCTACGGCGGCGGACACGCATGCGATGCGATAACGCATCTGCGCGTGCAGGCGAGGGGGACGAACCCGATGACTCGGGTGCGCGCTCCTCGAAATCCCACTTCCAGCGAGGGCTCATGGCCAGATGCTAGACGCGCTGCCAGCAGCGGGAGCGGCAGTGTCGATCGCTGGGACCAGGCTGCGCCGCCTATTCGGGTTCTGGACCGATCTGCTCGATGAACGCTGCGAGCGCCGCTACCTGCCGTGGCTGGCTGCTCAGGTGCAGGCGGGTCAATGCCGCCAGCATCGGCGCTGGGTCATAGCCTTTCAGCGAAGCGGGCTGGGGGTTGACCAGGCCTTCGCGAACGAAGCGTTCGTCGACAAGGACCGTGCGCCCATCGCTTAGCTTCACGCGATGACCCGCAAAGCTCGAAAAGCTAGGGGCGATTCCGGGCTTGCTCAGGTTGAGATGGCACGCTGAGCAACCGTCGGCGACGACTAGACGCGCACCTTGCTCGATCAGCTGCTGCTGGTGGGTGAACGGTTCGGTGACGTATGACGGCACACTCGCGCCGTTCGTGCTGTGTGCGCTCTTGATAGCGCTCGTGCCACAGCCGGTGAGTAGCAGTAGGGGCAGGCTTCTCAGCAGCGTCTTGGTGATGGTCATCGCGACCGCAGGCTACGCCATGCTGAAATGGGTGTAGCAGTATGCCGCCGCTATCCTGAACTGGAGCCTCGAGGATGAGCACGAGCCAGATCGCAGAGCCGACCGTCGCCGCGGAGCCGTCCGAGAGATGTCATGAGGTGATGGAGCTCGACATCTCGGGGATGACCTGCGGTTCGTGCGCCGCGCGGGTGCAGCGAGCACTGTCCCGCCAGCCTGGAGTGAGCGAGGCGCTCGTCAACTACGCCACCGGGCGTGCCACCGTCGAGCTCGAGCCCGGCTCGCTTGATGCCGAGCAGCTCATCGTCGCGGTCCAGGGCGCGGGTTATGGCGCCGCGCCGGCGGCCTCCAGTGCAGCCGAGCAGGCGCTTGCGTTCGACGAGCTCGAGCGCGGCGAGGCGCGCGAACAAGCCAACCTACTGCGGCGGATCGCGCTGGCGGTACCGCTGGCGACGGCGATCGCACTGCTCACCTACACCCAGCCACACCAGCAGACGGCACGCTGGATCGTGGCGGTGCTCGCGGTCCCGGTGCAATTCTGGTGCGGGCTGCCGTTCCTGCGCTCGGCGTGGTTGCGCGCCCGCGTGCGCGCAACCAACATGGACACCCTGATCGCGCTTTCGACGCTGGCAGCGTTCGTCTACTCGACCGTGATGCTGCTCACGGCCAGCCCCGTGTACGAGCATGGTGTGCCGGTCGGCAAGTTCAACATGCCGCTCTGCTACGACATGGGCGCAATCATCATTGCGGCCCTGTTGATCGCACGCTGGTGTGAGGCGAAGGCCCGTAGTAGCTCCGGTCGCGCGGTGCGCGAGCTGGCGCAGCTGGGGGCCACGCAGGCGCGCCTGCTCGACCCCGAGGATCTGAGCGCGCCCGAGCGTCTGGTTCCAGTCGGGCAGCTGCGTCGCGGCGACGTGTTCCGCGTGCGACCGGGCGATAGCGTGCCCGTCGACGGGATCGTGATCGCTGGCGCCTCCGCGGTGGATGAGTCGATGCTCACCGGCGAGTCCCTTCCGGTGGAGAAGGACGTGGGGGCGCTGCTGACGGGTGCGACATTGAACGTCGACGGGGTGCTGCAGGTCCGCGCGACCGCCGTCGGGGCCGACACAGCGCTCTCGCAGCTGGTGGCCCTCGTCGAGCGCGCACAGGCTTCCAAGCCGAAGATCCAACGCCTCGCGGACCAGATCGCGAGCGTGTTTGTGCCGGTCGTGCTCGTGCTCGCCGCGCTCACCGCGCTCGTTTGGGTTCTCACCGGCGATGGCCTGCAGGGCATGTTCGCCTCGATGCACCTGCAGCGCGGCATGGACGCGACGATCGCGGTGCTGATCGTCGCCTGTCCGTGCGCGCTCGGTTTGGCAACACCCGTCGCCATCCTCGTTGGCACTGGGCGCGGCGCCAGGCTGGGGCTGCTGATCCGCAGTGCGGAGATCCTCGAGCGAAGCCAGGATCTCGACACGATCGTGCTCGACAAGACTGGCACCGTGACCACCGGTGAGCTGTCGGTGGCCGATATCTGGACTATCCCGAGCGAGGATCCCGACGGGTTGCTGTCGCTCGCAGCCGCCGCGGAGTCCGGCTCGGAGCACCCCGCGGCCCTTGCAGTCGTCGCGGCCGCACGTGCGCGCGGCCTGGAGCTCGCTCATGTAGTCGAGTTCCGCTCGATTCCCGGTCGTGGTGTGCGCGCGCTCATCGATGGCGTCGAGATCTGGGTCGGGCGCCCGACATCGCCGGAGCACACACCTCAGCTGATGTCGGTGATTGAGCAGTGGGAGACGAGCGGTCGGACGGCGATTGTGGTCGAGCAGGAGGGGCGGGTGCTCGGAGCGCTGGCGCTGGCGGATACCGTCAAGCCCGAGGCAGCCGCGGCAATCGCGGGGCTGGCCAGTATGGGCATCGAGGTCAGGTTGCTCACGGGCGATAACCCGCGCGCCGCAAACACGGTCGCGGCGGCGGTCGGCATCGAGCACGTACTCGCGGGCGTGAGTCCCGGCGCCAAGCTCGAGGAGATCGCTCGGCTGCAAGGCGAAGGCCATCGCGTGGGAATGGTCGGCGACGGCGTCAACGACGCCGCTGCGCTCGCCCAGGCCGATCTCGGGATCGCCATGGGGACCGGCGTTGGCGCGGCGATCGCGGCGGCCGATATCAGCGTCCTCTCCGGCGATCTTCGCGGTGTCGCGCGCGCGCTGCGCCTCGCGCGCGAGACCTACACGATCGTGCTGCAGAACCTCGGCTGGGCCTTCGGCTACAACCTGATCGCGCTTCCGCTGGCCATGACCGGGCTACTGAGCCCTGCGCTTGCCGCCGTGGCGATGGGCGTCTCGAGCATCACCGTCGTCACCAACAGCCTGCGGCTGCGGCGCTTCGGCCGTGCCGGTCGGCCAACACCCGTGCGCAGCCGCCGCCAGCGTCTCACCAGCATCGCCGCGGCCGCGGCTATCCCAGCTGTGCTGCTCGGGGGCCTCGTGCTCGCCGACCCCAACTCCTTCGCCGTGCCGCGGACCGCCTCGGTCACGCTCGCCGAGCCGGGCGGTGAGACACTCGAGATCTACGCCGAACCGCTACGTCCGGGCAATGTGAACCTACATCTCTACCTCGAGGGCACAACCAGCGCTCGTGTGAGCTTCCGCTCGATCTCGATGACCGCCACCGCGGACACCGGTGCGCGCGCCAAGGTCAACTTCTACGTCGCTGGCACCGGCCACGACATCGCCGAAGCTCATCTCACACGCGGCACGTGGGGTTTCCACGTAACGGGCGTCGACGGTGCTGGACGCCCGCTCAAGGGCTCTTTCGCGCTACCGATCAACTGACTCGATAGCGCTCGTATCGCCGCTGCCGCTGCTGGGCCCCGCGAGGTTACGTCTGTGCCGCGCCTGCTACATCGCCAGCTGCATGGCAGCGAACATGTAGGCCATGCCGAGCGTCATCGCGAACATCGACGCCCGCAGATCGCGGAAGCACACAAGCGGCTCCGCGGCTGAGATGGCGAGCGCGCCGCCAGGCGTCATCGAGGCGCTGCCCTGCAGCAGCGTTCTGTGGTCGACGTCGCGCATCCGGTCGCTCACCCACAGCAGCGATTGCATTGCGAAATACGCGACAAGCAGCCACGTGATCGGCGCCTGGAAGCCACTGGGCGACCACATGTAGGCCATCGCGCCCAGGTCGATTGCCATCACCAGCCACAACACGTTGATCGCACGAGCGCTCAGTGACTGGGCGAGCATCCAGAGGACGATCGCGATGGCGCCGTTGGCGAACGCGAGTTGCCAGAAACCGCTCGGGATGTTGAAGTGGTCGATCGAGGATGGCGCGAACATGAATGCCATGCCGCACGCCATCAGCACGTGCCCGGAGTGCCACAGCCGCCGCTGGCCGTGGCTGTCGCGCAGATGAAGCACATGAATGACGACGATTGCGATGAACGCGAGCGTCCAAACCACGGCTAGCCACTCGGGGAGGATGTTGGTCCCCCCGTGTCCATCCAAGCTCATCGACAATCCGCCGAGCGAGGTCGCATGAGTCCCCTCATGGCCCATGCTCATGTTCATGTTGCCCATGACTCCACGAAGGTATCACACGAAAAATGCCTGCAGGATCGGTCTCCTGCCTGCGCCGGCGCAGTTCCCGAAGGTTAGTATTAGGCGGCGATGAGCAGCCTTTGCTCGGTGTCCAGCACGCGTGTGCGCCTCGCTTGGCGCTTGGCGCTGCTGCTCGCGCTGACAGCCCTTGTAGCGCTCGCTCTCGGCGGAGAGATCGGCCAGCTACAGAGCGGGGTACTGACACTGGCACCCGCGGTGGGGCTGGCCGTGATGATGCTCACGCGCCCCTACCTTGGGCAGCGCGTGATCGCCCGATTGCGCGGCGCTCGGCGAGCGCGCCGGTCCACCGTGGCGCGATGGGTCGCAGTGTCGCAGCCGTTCACATGTGTCGCCCGGGGTGGGCGTCTGATCGGGGTTGCTTTGGCCGGCCGTGCTCCACCGCTCGTGCTCGCGGGCCGCTGAGCGCCAGCGATTCGCGTCCCATCGTCCGTCCCCGCCACGCGGGGAATATCGCCGACGCCGGCCGGCGTATCAGCGCAGCCGAGTCGATCAGTGACAACGGAGGCCTCACCATGTCCAGCCTGTATGAACCGGTGCGCGCGCGGGCGCACGCGAGAACATCATGAGCGAGTCTGTCCGCGCTCGCTTGCCGCAGGATTGGAGATTCGGTCGGTCTCTGATCGTCACCGCTCGCGGCATCCAGATCGCGCTCGGCGTTATCTGGCTGCTCGACGGGCTACTGCAGTTTCAGAGCTTCATGTACACGCACGCCATGGTCAGCGAAGTGCTCGCGCCGGCAGCAGAAAAACAGTGGTCGATCGTCGGCGGCCCGATGACAACGATCGACAACTTCTACGGTCACGATCTGACGCTGTGGAACACTCTTGCCGCCGAGATCCAGTGCGCGATCGGGCTCGGCCTGATCCTCAGCAGGAAGACCGTCAAGCCCGCGCTGATCGTCTCATTCGGCTGGGCGCTAGCCGTGTGGTGGCTAGGCGAGGGTTTCGGTGGCCTCACCTCGACCACGCTGCCCTCACCACTGATGGGAGCGCCTGGGGCGGTGATCATCTACGCGATCATCGGCTTGCTCGTCTATCCCACGAGCAAGCAGGAGGCCTGCTCACCGGCCGATACAGGCCCGCTTGGCGATCGCGGTGGCCTGTATGCGTGGTCAGGGCTGTGGGTGCTGTCGGCGGGGCTGTGGCTGGTGAACGTCAACCGCGCCACGGGTGCGACACACGAAATGATCAAGGGGATGGCTGAAGCTTCGCCGCACTGGCTTGCCAAGATCCAGAGCTCGGTCGCCGGCCATACGCAGGGACACGGCAGCACGATCGCGATCGGGCTTGCGATTCTCTCGCTCGCCGTCGCGATCGGGGTGTGGACGCCGTCGCGCTGGGCCGCGCTCGCGCTCGGAATCGTGATCTCGATTGCCTATTGGGCCGTGGGGCAGAGCTTCGGCGGGCCGTTCTGGATCGGCAACGCGACTGATGTCAACGCAGGGCCGCTGTTCGTGCTGCTCGCGGTCGCGCTGTTCCCGGTCGCGCAAGTCGCTACAGCCGAGCGGCGTGCGCCGGCCGAGGAGATAGCGCGGGTCGAGGTGTCGGGCGTGGCCTCCGCCGGGGGCTAGCCCCGAAGCTCGCGCGCCGCGCTAGGCGTGCTCAGCGAGGCCGTATCCGGCCGCTTCCACAGCGACCCGGACGGCCTCGCCATCGACGCCGTTGCCGCTCACCACGACAGCGCCGCTGGTGAGATCTACATCCACGGCGCTCACACCCGCCACCGCGCCGACCTCCGCGCTCACCGCTGCCACGCAGTGCTCGCAGCTCATGCCGCTGATGCTGTAGGTCTGCCGTTCCCCGCCGCTCATCGACGCACGATTTTACCGGAGCGCGATGGCGGGCCCGTGCGCGGCAACAGTGACCCGCGTGCCGATCGGCAGCGCCTGTTCGCCATGCACCCGCGCCAGCAGCAGCTCCGAGGTGTCCAGGTGCTCGAGCCGGATATGCAGCAGCGCATCGTGGCCGTAGTAACGGCACTGCTCCACCCGGCCCGCCACGAGGCTCGCGGCGTGCTCGTCGTCCGCGCCGTCCTCATACGCGCGCACGTCGAGTTGCTCCGGTCGGACCATTACCGACCCCGATCGGTCGCTACCGGGTGCGACGTCGCCGCGCAGCGCGAGTGCCCCTAGCACCGTGCGTGCGGTGCCGCGCTCGAATTGCGCGTCGATCACGTTGACCGTGCCTAGGAAGCGCGCCAGGTGCTGGTCGGCGGGTCGCTCGTATAGCTCCTCGGGCTTTGCGTGTTGGATGATCCTGCCGTCGCGTAGCACCGCGACCGTATCGGCTAGCGACAGCGCCTCCTCCTGGTCGTGGGTGACCAGGACGGTCGTGACGCCCTGTTCGCGCAACAGCGCGTGGACCTCCTCGCGTACATGGGTGCGCAGCGAAGCGTCGAGCGAGGAGAACGGCTCATCGAGCAGCAATGCCTGGGGGCGGCGAGCCAGTGCGCGGGCTAGCGCCACCCGCTGCTGCTCACCGCCGGAGAGCTCGTGCGGCAGTCGCTTCGCCAGTGCCGCGATCCCGACCATCTGCAGCAGCTCTGCGACCTGCTTGCCGCGGCGCTCGCGGCGAGCGAGCCCGAAGCCCACGTTCTGCTGGACGTCGAGGTGGGGAAACAGCGCACCCTCCTGAGGCACATAGCCGACGCTGCGCTTCTCTGGCGGTAGGTAGGTGCGTCCATTCTCAAGCGTTTGCGTGCCGAGCGACACGCTGCCGCGCTCGGCGCGCTCGAAGCCGGCGATCACGCGCAGCAGCGTCGTCTTGCCGCAGCCCGATAGGCCAAGCACTGCGGTCAGCGACCCGGCCGGCACATCAAGCGCGACGCCCCTGAGCACCGGTGCGCCCGCGTAGCCCTTCCACAGATCAGCGATCGACAGCTGGCTCACGATCGCTGCTCAGTGTGTGCAAGCGTGCTCATACGGCGGCTGAGCAGGTACGCGGGAACTGCCGAGATTGCGACCATCAGAGCAGCGTAGGGCGCTGCCGCTCCGTAGGAGAATTCGGACGTGTACGCCCAGAACTGCGTGGCGAGCGTGTTCACGCCGGTCGGGTGTAGCAGCAGCGTTGCCGTTAGCTCTGTGGCTGAGGAGATGAACACCAGCGCGAACGCTGCACCCAGGCCGGGGGCGATCAGCGGCAGCGTCACTCGCAGCCATACCGTCACGGGCCGCGCGCCCAGCGAGCGCCCCACCTCCTCCAGGCGAGCGGAGGATTGACCCATCGCTGAGCGCACGCCGACGAGCGCGAGCGGTAGGAACAGGATCGCGTAGGCGACGATCAGCTCGAGCGAGCTCTGGTAGAGCGAGAATGCGTAGCGCACTGAGAACGAGACGAGCCCGAGGGCGATCACCAGCCCGGGGAGCGCCATCGGCAGGTACGCAAGGCGCTCGAGCAGCACGGTCACGCGATTGCGATGTCGGATTGCGAGCGCGCTCACGGGTACCGCAAGCAGCGTCGAGAGCACAGCCGCGGCGGCACTGTAGGCGGCCGTGTGCACGGCTGCGGATAGGATCGAAGCCGATGGCAGCGTGGTCGAGCTGCCGCGCGCCATCCAGTAGACGAGCGAGCCAAGCGGCACTCCGAGTGCGAGGGCGCTGACTGTGCTCAGCCCCGCCAGTGCGGGTAACGTGAAGCGCCCGAGTGCGACGCGCGGGGCGATCCTGCGGGCTCCGGGCCCAGATCGTGCGGATCGGCTGCGAGCGCTCAGTGATAGCTCTCCGAGGAGTGCGGCGATGCTCAGCGCGACCAGGACGAGCGACAGCACACACGCTGCGACCGTGTCGAAGCCGAGCTTGAACTCGGTGAAGATCTCCACCGTGAACGTCCGGTACTGAACGATTTCAAACGCGCCGAACTCGGCCAGCAATGCGAGCGTCACGAGCAAGCAGCCGCCGAGGACCGCGGGGGAGATCTGACGCAGCGTCACCCGCCAGAACGCCTGCCATGGGCTGAGCCCAAGGCTGCGCGCGGCCTCCTCGAGCCCCGCGTCAAGGTTGGCCAGTGCGCTGGCCACCGGCAGATAGACGAGCGGGTACAGCGACAGCGTCATGATCATCACCGCTGCCAGATAGCCATGTAGAGCTGGATCAATCGAGACCCAGCCAAAGCCGACCACGAAATCCGGTACGCCGAGCGGCAGCACCAGCGCCACCGCCCACAGTCGCCGTGCGGGCAGCGCGGTGCGCTCCACGCACCAGGCTGCCGCGACCCCGAGTACAGCGCACAGGATCGTGCAGGCGAGCGTCAGTCGGACGGTATTCCACAGCAGCACCGCAACCGCGTGGCGCAGCAGCAGGTGCTGCACTTCGCTCCATCCTGATCGCTGCGCCTCAACGATCAGGAACACGAGCGGTAGTAGCACGAGCGTAGCGGCGATCGCGCCTCCGGTCACGCTCACCAGCGGCCAGTGCCGCCGGCCCGACCAAGCGCGTGTCCAGCGGCCTGCGATCGGAGTTGAGGGCACGGGCGTGCTCACAACAATCGTCTTAGAGCAGCCCGAGCTTCTGCTCCAACGCAAGCGCCTTGCTGCCGTCGCCTAGTTCGGCCGGTGTGAGCGATGGGGGTTTGATCTGCGCGAACGGACGCAGCCCCGACGCTGGAGCCACTCCCGGGCGTAGCGGGTACTCGTAGCTGTGGCTATGCGCGATCGTCTCCTGGCCGGTGTGGCTCACGAGGAAGGCGAGCAGCTTTTGGGCTGCGGCCTGGTGCGAGCTCGACTTCAGCACCGCTGCTCCCGATACGTTCACGAGGTCGCCGGGATCCCCCGCCGCGTAGTAGTGCAAAGCCGAGTGCATCGCGCTCGCGCCGATCTCGGCCCGGAGCCGGAACCAGTAGTAGTGGTTGATCAGCCCGACGGCGCTCTCGCCGTTGTTCACCTGCGCGACGACTGTCTCGTTGTCGGGGTAGATCTTGCTGTTCGCCTGGAGGCCCTTGAGCCAGCGTTCGGCGGTTGCGTCGCCGTCGAACTTGACGATCGAGGTGATCAGCGGCTGGAAGTCGGTCTCCGAGGGGGCGAAGCCGAGCTTGCCTTTCCACTCCGGCTCGGCCAGTTCGAGGATCGAGTTGGGAAGCTGCGAGGGCTCTATCGCGGAGGTGTTGTAGACGAGCACCGAGACGCGAGCGGAGACACCGACCCAATCGCCCTGCGCGGAGTCATAGCGGCTGGGGATCGCCGCGAGCGTGGAAGGGGTGACTGCCGCCAGCAGGCCGCGCTCGCGCAGCGCTTCGAGCACCGGCGTGTTCTCGGTGTAGAACACGTCCGCAGGCGAGCTCGAGCCCTCCTGCATGATCTGATTGCCCAATTCCGCCTCGTCGCCCGTGCGCACGTTGACCTTGATCCCGGTCTGCTTCTCAAACGCCGCCACCAGCGCTGCCGTCGTCTGTTCGTGCTGGCCGTTGTACAACGTGATTGCCTGCTCGCCCTGCGTGCCGGAGCCGCAGGCGCTCAGCGCCAGTGCGGCGAGGCTCAGCAGCGCAACGAGAACTGGAAGCTTGCTGCGGTTCATACGTAAATCCGATGTACGGGGTCGGGATGAAATCGGACGCTATCACAGGAGTTAGGGTTGCCTAACTTCCTACGAGTATGCAGGTTCACCCCCGAATACGTGAGAATCAACGCATGCATGTGACCGCGAAGGCCGACTATGCCGTGCGTGCTGTGGTCGAGCTAGCCGACAGTGGGCAGGACTCGCCACGCAAGGTGGATGAAGTCGCAAAGGCGCAGAGCATCCCCGTGTCGTTCCTCGAGAACATCCTCACGCAGCTGCGTTCCTCGGGGATCGTGCGTAGCCAGCGCGGCCCAGAGGGCGGCTACTGGCTAGCTCATCCCGCGGCGGAGGTCAACCTGGCCCAAATCATTCGTGCGGTGGAGGGGCCACTAGTCGGTGTTCGCGGACAGCGCCCCGAGGAGGTCGAGTACGCAGGCTCGGCCGAGAGCCTGCAGCAAGTATGGATCGCGCTGCGCTCGAATCTGCGCAAAGTGCTCGAGAACGTAACCGTTGCGGATGTCGCGGAAGGCAAGCTACCCAAGGAGATCCTTGCGCTCACTCGCGCAGAGGAAGCCTGGCAGACACGCTAGCGGTGCGCAGATGTCAAGGCCCTAGCGGGAGGACCTGTCACTGTTTGTAGGCAGGCGCCGTAAAAGGCCGCCCCTCGCCGCTGGTCCCCACATCCCGCCGGCACTCTTCCCCGTCCCCCAAAGGAGGTCCCGCTCCGATGTCAGCTTCGCCAACAGCCGTTTCGTCCGGTTCGAGTCCTTCGGCGATCGAGGCCGCCACCGAGGCAAGCGCTAGCGCACCCACCGCGGAGGCGACATTCTCGCTGGCATTGACCCAGGATCAGAAGGACATCCGTGACTGGGTCCACGGTTTCGCTGCGGATGTAGTGCGCCCGGCGGCGCACGAGTGGGATGAAAAGGAGCAGACGCCCTGGCCGATCATCCAGGAGGCGGCGAAGATCGGCCTGTACGGCTTCGAAGGGCTCGCCCAGTTCTTCGCGGACCCAACCGGCCTGACGTTGCCGATGGTCAACGAAGAGCTGTTCTGGGGAGATGGCGGGATCGCGATGGCGATCATGGGCACGGGGTTGCCGGTCGCTGCGATCTTCGGCCAAGGCTCGCCCGAGCAGATTGGCGAATGGATTCCCCGCTGTTTCGGGACCGAGAACGATCTGAAGGTTGCCGCGTTCTGTGCCTCGGAGCCGAACGCTGGCTCGGATGTGTCGGCAGTACGCACGCGCGCCAAGTTCGACGAGGCCACGAACGAGTGGGTCATCAACGGCCAGAAGGCATGGGCCACGAATGGCGGCATCGCGGATGTGCACGTGGTGATCGCGACCGTGGACCCAGAGCTCGGCTCCAAAGGCCATGCGGCGTTCGTCGTGCCGATGAGCGAGGCCAAGGGCATCTCCCAGGGCACGAAGGTCTCAAAGCACGGCCTGCGTGCGTCGCATACCGCCGATGTGTTTCTCGATGACTGCCGCGTGCCCGCTGGCTATGTGCTCGGTGGCAAGGACAAGCTCGACGAGCGCATCGCGCGTGTGCGCGAGGGCAAGAAGGGCAACTCGCAGGCTGCTATGCAGACATTTGAGTCCTCGCGTCCTACGGTCGGCGCGCAGGCTCTCGGCATCGCTCGCGCGGCCTACGAATACGCGCTTGAGTACTCGAAGGAGCGGGAGCAGTTCGGTCGCAAGATCATCGAGAACCAGGCCGTTGCGTTCACGCTCGCGCGAATGAAGATGGAGATCGACGCGGCCCGGCTGCTCGTGTGGCGCGCGTCATGGATGGGACGCACGGGCGTGAACTTCGAGAACGCCGAGGGCTCAATGTCCAAGCTCAAGGCCGGCGAGGTGGCGGTTTGGGTCACCGAGCGTGCGATTCAGATCCTCGGAGGCAACGGCTACACCCGTGAGTTCCCCGTCGAGCGCTGGCATCGCGACGCCAAGATCTATGACATCTTCGAGGGGACCGCCGAGATTCAGCAACTCGTGATCGCGCGCGCGATCTCGGGCATGCACATCCAGTAGCCGGCGGTCACTCAGGGCTGCCCGGGGGTTGACAGCAGCAGCGGCGGCGAATACCGTCCCGTAAGGGAGAGGCTCGTGGCGGGATGTTCGGGGTGCGCTCAGTGGGCGCGCCTCAAGCACTCGATCAAGGCGCGTTGCCGCTGCCATCACCCGCCTGGAGGGGCGATCAGATGCTCAGGAGCCATGCGGCTCTGGAGCTTGACACTGGAGAACGGGGACCTATATGTCTGGAAGGATTCCAACAAGACCCGCAATTTTGCTCGTGGTGATTCTTGCGGCGCTTGGCGCCATTGCAGCAACCGCAGGCACGGCTGGTGCGGAACTGGTGTACGACAACATTCCCAGTCCGCTGCCCGGGAACTTCGCGTCTCTCGGCAACGAGGCATACTCGACATCGGAGTTCGGCGGCGAGGTTGAACTCGCGGGGCGAGCCCGCAACGACCTCGGGGTGAAGGTTGTGATGAGCAGTTGGGCATGTGAACGCGGGAACTGGGTCGACGAAAACTGCGAATCGGGACTGCCCCGGACGAAGGGGTACTTCACTGTTCCGGTCACGTTCAGGATCTATGAAGCGGGCCCCGGAAACACCGTCGGTGCGCTGCGCTGGACGCGGACGAAATCCTTCAAGATGGATTACCGCCCGTCCGGCAGCCCCAAATGCGCGGGGGGCAGGTGGTATGACGAAGCGGACGCGACGTGTTATCACGGCAAGGCGTTCGTGATCTCGCTGACCGGCATGCGAGTGCGCCATCTACCGGCAAAAGTGATCATCAGTGTGTCCTACAACACAACCGATCACGGTCCTCACCCGATCGGTCCCGCGGCGTGCGATGAAACCAGTGAGGGCTGCCCATATGACTCGCTGAACGTCGGCCTCAGCGAACCTGGGGAACATACGCTTTCGCTTGGCTCAGATCCAACGGAAGATCTGTTCGTCAACTCCACGTTCTCGGAAATGTTCTGTGAAGGCGGAGTCGAAGGTACCTTCGGCCCGGCGAGCTGTTCAGCGTTCTGGGAAGGCGACCAGCCGCTGTTCAAGGTCACTGCCAAGTAGGGGCGACGCTGGCGCTCGCTATCGCGATGCTCTAGGTGGGCCCGCGCCCGTGGCGTGGCGTGGCCCACCTAGGCTCGATCGCCGCCGTCGTCGTCTACCAGGCTTGGTCTGCGCCGCAGTGCGGGCAGGTGACAGTCGTCGAAACAGTGGCGTCGAACAGGTAGCCGCACCCGCACGTGTAGAAAGCACGGTCCATTGGCCCGCCGGCGTTACGCACCCGCTGGGCGGCCAGATCGACATCGACATGCAGTACTTCTGCATCGCGAGATCGCGACGCGGGCTCGCGCATGGACTCGCCCAGTGGGGCGTTGCGACCGCGGCGCCGACGACGCGAGTGTCGCGGCTCACGCAGGGGATGTAGGAGGCTGGCTCTCATGATGGGTTACCCCCTACAACGTCATCCACGCTGAAAGGTTTCGCTCTGCACGCGCCATTTCCTCGTTGCCGGGCCTGTCGGCGCGGGCGATGGTCCCAGAACGACCGCTGACGCGGGCGCAAACGGGGTTTGCGATACTTGCCCCCGATGAACCCCGCGCGCAAGCGAACGGTGCGCCTGGTCGTGGCGCTGAGCGCCGCCGTAGTGCTGGCCACCGCTCTGATCTACACGAGCTTCAGTGCCGCCAGCCCTGCTCTGACGCCCAGTCAGCTCGTCCGTGAGGCCCAGCCTGGTCGCAGCTATGAGCTGACAGGCACCGTGGCCAAGGGCTCGGTCCATCGCGAAGGCGCCGTTCTGCGCTTCGCCGTCGAGGATCGTGTGGGCGGCACAGCGATCCCGCTGTCCTACACCGGGGTTGTGCCTGATCCCTTCCGTGAAGGTCGCGAGGTGATCGTCAACGTCGAGAAGCAGGGTGGTCGCTACATCGGCGAAAACAACTCGCTGATCACCAAGTGCCCCTCCAAGTACAAGACCGCTCCCCCGAGCGAGAACCAGAACTCCTGAGTGTCTGGCCGCGTGGCGGACACCAGGGGCGCGAGTCCTAAGCGCTGATGGCCGGCTTGGGATTCGCATGTCTCGTGCTGGCGCTCGTCGTTTGCGCCTACGGCATCGGCGCCTCGCTGTACGGGGTGCGCAGTGGACGGGTTGAGTTCTCCGAGTCCGGCCGGCGATCGGTATACGCACTGGCGGGGATCCTCACGGTCGCCATGGTGGTGCTGGAGATCGCGTTCCTTGGCAACGACTTCGCGTTCAACACCGTGGCTGATACCTCCAGTCGCACCACGCCGGCGCTCTACCGTGCGGCTGCCGTGTGGTCCTCCCAGGAAGGCTCGCTGCTGTTGTGGGCCTGGCTGATGTCGTTGTGGTCGAGCCTCGCGCTGTTCCTCACGCGCAAGCGCATGCGCGACGTGGCTGCGTATGCGACCGCGATTTTGCTCGGCTTTGGTGGGTTCTTCGTCGGGTTGATGGTGTTCTACGCAAACCCGTTCGCCACCACCCACCCAGTGCCGCCAGAAGGCGTGGGGCTCGATCCGCTGTTGCGCTTCCCGACGATGATGATCCACCCGCCGATGCTGTACTCGGGCTACACCTTGTGCACGATCCCGTTCGCGTTCGGTATGGGTGCACTGCTGGCGCGCAGGGTGGATGCGGATTGGATCAAAGCGATTCGTCGTTTTGCGTTTGCCGCGTGGCTGTTCCTCGGCATCGGCATCCTGTTGGGCGCACTGTGGTCCTACTCAGAGCTCGGCTGGGGTGGCTACTGGGGCTGGGACGCGGTCGAGAACGCCTCGCTGATGCCTTGGCTGACAGGCACCGCATTCCTGCATTCGCTGATGATCCAGGAGAAGCGTGGGATGTTGAAGGTCTGGAACGTCTCGCTGGTACTGGCCACGGGGACGCTCGCGATCATGGGCACGTTCCTCGTGCGTAGCGGCGTCCTCAACTCGATCCACGCCTTTGGCGGGCACACGCTGGGCGTGCCGTTCGTGTGCTTGATCGCGTTGATGATCGCCGGCTCGATCTACCTCGTCGTCTCCCGTCGCGACATGTTGCGCTCCCAGCACCGCCTTGACTCGCTGATCTCGCGCGAGTCGATCTTCCTGGCCAATAACCTGGTGCTCGTAGGGCTCTGCTTCGTGATCTTCTGGGGCACGTACTTCCCCCTGATCTCAGAGGCGTTCACCGGCCAGGAAGCCTCGGTGGGACCGCCCTGGTTCGACCGCTACACCGTGCCGCTGGCCCTGATCCTGGTGCTGTTGAGCGGCATCGGACCAGTGATCGCTTGGCGGCGCGCGACGCTCGCCAATGCCCGTCGCAACTTCCTCATACCCCTAGGGGCTGCGCTTGGGATGTTGCTCGTGCTGGAGATCGGCGGGGTGACGCAAAAGCCGCTGGCGAGTGCCATGTTCTGCTGCGCCGCGTTCGTGTTCGGCAGCATCGGACAGGAGTTCTTCCGCGGTACACGGGCCCGCCGCGCCATGGCTGGTGAGCGCGCGCCACTAGCGCTGTTGGCGCTTGTGCGGCGCAACCGACGTCGCTACGGCGGCTACATCGTGCATATCGGCATCGCTGTGCTGTTCGTCGGCGTGGCCGCGTCCTCGTCTTTCCAGCACGCTTCGCAGCTCGGACTCTCCCCAGGGCAGTCAACCCGTGTTGGCGCCTATGAGATCCGCTACGTGCGCCCGACGGCCACGGTTACACCCAAGTACGACGCCGCCCACACCGGCTCGACGCTCAACCTGGGGGCGGTGCTGGATGTCACCAAGCACGGGCGCCATGTCGCCACCCTCAATCCCAGCGAGGGCTTTTATGCGTCAGAGGAAGCCAGCCAGGGGACGGTCGGCAGCCTGATTGGCGGTCAGCCAGTCAGCCACGTGGCGCTGGACGTTGGCCTTACTCGCAATGTGTGGACGGCAATCGAGCCCGACATCGAAGCCCCTGCGCTCAAGCGCATCGTTACTGACGGCAACAGCACGCTCCCACCGGAAGAGGCCGTTGTGGCGATTGCCTACCTGGCGCGTGCTTACCTCCAGCACCCGCCGCAGGCGCAATTCAACTTCCTCGTCTCGCCGCTGGTCATGTGGATCTGGATCGGCGGGCTGATCGTGTTCGGGGGCGCTCTGATCGCGCTCTGGCCTGCGCCAAGCACGGTACGTCGTCGTGTGGCTGCGCGCTCGCGCGCTCGTGCAGTGCGGGGTCTGGCTCGCGCTTGACGTCGAGCCGCATGCGACTCTGACTAGGTGGGCTTCCTGATCGCGATCCTGACGCTTGTGGTGGCTGGTGTCGTCGTGCTCGTGGTCGGCGCACCCCTGCTCCGCGCGCGCCGTCGTGGCGAGCCCGGAGGTGTGCCAGGCCTCCGGCCACGTACAGACGATGACGGCGCGTCATCGTCAGGCTATTCCCAGGAAGATCTGGAGGCTGCGCGCGAGGCCAAGTACCGCGAGATTCGCGACGCCGAGCTCGACTATCGGACGGGCAAGCTCTCGCGCGAGGATTACGAGGCTATTAACGCCGATCTTCGAGGGGAGGCAATCGAGATCCTCAACCGGCTCGGCCCGACAGGCCCGCCGTCGGAGGAGGCGGAGGAGGAGGGAAAGCTGGCCGATCGACCCGACGCGTAGGCGGCGGACGGCGGCGGCGAGTCTTGCGCCCTCAGGCCCAGGGACGCTTGAGCAGAAGGAACGCGTTCAAGAAGAACACCACCGCGAAGAAGATGGTCCAGCGGTTGAGGTTGCGCTCGACCAGCGATCCACCGCCCAGCGGGCCTGTCCCGCTGCCTACCCCGAACGCGCCTGAGAGGCCGGAATCCTTGCCCGAGTGCATTAGCACCAAGAAGATCAGGATTACAGCTATTACTACCTGGAGGACTGAGAGGATCGTTTCCACGCGCCTGAGAATATCGCTTCGCTGCCGGTAGGTGTGATAGTGACATTCAATACAAACTCGCCGTTGGCGAGCTAACCGGGCAGGAGTGCAGCTTGCCGCCCAGAACTCGCAGCGGATAGCTTCAACTGCGACGCTTCCGCCTGCAGTTTCGTTACGGTCTCGCACCAGGCGCCTCCCGCGCACTATGAAATCCGAGCTTTTAAAGATTTGTTGGCGCGATTACGAATCCTTTACGGATTCATGGTTGGCTGCCGATAAGAATCCCGGTGGGCGTACCCCGCGATTGTGGGCCAGTTGCGCCAACCACAATGATGGGACGCCCCCCGAGATGATCAACTACTGCGTATGCCGCCTTTGAACCTTGCCCGCAGGCGGGCTTTGCGAGCGATGCTCTCCGCCCTCGCCGGTGGCGGGTTGACTGCGGCTGGCCTCGGAGGTCCGCTCGCCAGTGGAGCACTCGCAGGCACTGGCACGCCGGTTTCCCCCGAAGGCTCCGTGCCTGCAGCCGAATCCGGTGGCTCCTCTCAGGAAACCGAAACGAATCCGTCGACGACGACGTCTACGACGCCTGCTCCGACGACCACGCCTACGGAAACCTCTACGGCCCCCGCGCCGACGCCGAGCGCGCCGACGTCGACCACACCTGCAACGACTGGTCCCGCTGCGAGCGTTCCGCAGCCAGCCAGCTCCCAGCCGTCGGGCGCACCTGCACCGGCCGTCGTGCTCCAGCGCAAACAGAAGGCCAGCCCCGCCGCCCCGACCAACCCGAGCCAGACCACGACGATCGAAACGACGGGCGCCAGCGGCAAGTCCTCCAAGTCAAAGTCGCCCAAAAAGGCATCTGGCCCGAACAACGTCGCTGCCTCGCCTCAGGTCGTGGCGGCCGAGGCTGGAAAGCTCGTGGCGATGCTCGCCTCCGCGGAAGCCTCAGACCAGGCGCTGGGCTTCTATCGCATACCGCTGTTCCTGCTCCCCATCTACAAGGCCGCGGCCGTCCAGTACGGCGTGCCGTGGCAGATCCTTGCGGCGGTCAACGAAATCGAGACCGACTACGGGACCGACTTGTCGGTCTCTACAGCGGGTGCGGTCGGATGGATGCAGTTCATGCCCAGCACGTGGCTGCAGTACGGCGTGGACGCACTCAACGCAGGCTATGCCGACCCATACAACCCCGTCGATGCGATCTTCGCTGCCGCGCGCTACCTGCGGGCGGCGGGGGCGGCGACCAACCTGCGTGCGGCGATCCTGGCCTACAACCACTCTGAAGAATATGTCGAATCGGTGCTGCTGCGGGCCAAGCTGATCTCCACGTACCCCAAGGGCGTGATTGCCACACTTACCGGGCTGATCGACGGGCGACTGCCCGTGACCGGCAGGCGGGTCGCATGGGATCCGCTGCCAGCCGCGCCTGCCCCGGCGTCGAGTGCGACCGCTCATGCCACGGCGCTCTCGCCAGCGGCGAGCACTGCGGCGAGCGGCTCGACGGGCGCACGAGCCGATACTCCCGGCGCTTCCGCACCGCCAGCGCCGGCGGCTGCGGCGGCGGCTGCAACATCAAGGCCTGCTGGCACAGCTAACTCGCTGCAGCTAATTGAACTGCTGAGCTCGCCGACATCCTCGGTGGTTGCTGTGCAGGACGGTCGTATCGTCCGCATCGGCGACTCCCGCAAGCTCGGCAAGTACGTGGTCTTGCGTGACGTCTATGGCGACGTCTTCACCTACTCTGAGCTCGGGAGCATTGCGCCCACCTACGTGCTGCCGAAGGAGCGACACGCGAAGGTCAAGTCGCCGGTCGTGGAAGCTGCCAGCACGCACGACCCCGCGCCCTCACAACCCGCCAGCGCAGGAACGCAATCGCCGTACACGCTGCACGTCAAGACGCCGGTGCCCCCCACCACTCACGGTCAGGTAGCTGTCCAGGCAAGCCAGCAGGAAACGACACCAGCGGGAATGGACAAGGTTCGCCTGTTTGCTCACCCGGGCAACCCCGACGCACGTGCGGCGGTGGCAGCGAGCGCCGCCAGAAAGGCGCGACGCAGCAGCGCCGGGCAGCCGCTGGCGCTGCGTGCCGGTTCGGTGGTCGCTTCGGGCACCGTGCTCGGTCGCGTACGGGTGCCAGCAGGCGCGCGCGACGGGCATCTGCGCTTCGCTATTCGTCCCGCTGGCGATACGGAAACGGTCAACCCCAGTCCGATACTCGCCAACTGGGCACAGCTGCAGAGCGCGCTGCACCCCCAGGGAGCCAAGGCGACGAACGCACTGCTCGGCGCGACCGCAAGCGATGCGTTCCTGCTGTCCAAGGCTCAGCTCGAGCGCGCGGTGTTGTCTGATCCTGGGATCACACTCGATGCCTGCGGCCGCCATGAAATCGCTTCGGGGATGGTCGACAGGCGCGTCTTGGCGACGCTCGCGTTCCTATCGCGCAGCGGGCTCGAGCCGACGGTCAGCGCGCTGCGCTGTGCGCAGCGCCAGAGTGGCGCGTCCGCTGGCTACAGCGGTGATGAGGTGGACATCTCCGCGATCAACGGCACCGCCATCGCTGGTCACCAAGGCCCGGGAACGATCACCGACCTGACGATCCGAGCGCTGCTGACAATGCCGGGCGAATTCGTGCCGCAGGAGATCGTGAGCCTGATGCGCTACCCAAGCTCGCCGAAGACGCACGCCTCCAGGGCCGACGCGAGCCACATTCACCTCGGGTTCGCACCAGCGCGGAGCACCACTGCGCTGAACCCGGCGGCGGCCGCCACAGTGGCCCACTCGGCGCGCTCCGGAAAGACCGCGCCCTCGCCACTTGTCACGACCAGCGCATTGAGCGCGGCACAGTGGAACCAGCTGATGGCGCGCGTGGGCGCGCTGCCGATCCCAGCGATCCGCACGAAGCCGAGCTCAGCAGCCGTGGCTGACCCAAAGCCGCGTCCCTGAGCGAAAGCTAGCCGGCGGTGGGGGGCCCTCCGCCTGGTGTTCCACGGCGAAGGCCTGGCACACCGCGGAAGGCTCCTCGCAGATCAACACGGCACTTGGCTTCAGCGGCCTTGAACTTGGCGCTGTTCCTGTTCAAGCCCTTGCTGTTGAAGAGCGCGCCGCGGCCAGAAGTGTTGGGCTTCGGCACGTTCACGCCGTTGGCGCGCATGCACGTCGCGAACTTCGCGAGCGCTTGTTTGACAGCCGCGCTTTGCAGGCCCACCCTGCCACGGGCAACGAGACCCGCCCCGTTGCACTTCTTGATCGCCGCTTCGTATTGGCCCTTGCTGGCGCCCGACGGGAGCCCGGGACCAGCTCCTGTCCCAGGAGCTGGCCGCTGACCGGGGCTGAATTTGGGCAGTGTGACGCCGTTCTTCTGCAGGCATTCGCGGAATCCCTTGAAACGGCTCCCGAGCGCACCGGGTGTCCCATGCGTGGTGGATGTTGAGGCTGAGGCGCTCGCGCTGGCGCTTGTTGAAGAGGATGAGCTGCTGCCTCCGCATGCCGCCAGCGCGAAGCTCGCGAGGACGACCAGAAGCACAGCCGCGGTCGTGCTGGCAGTGGCGGGTCTACGTCTGCTGCGATTGAGTTGAGGCATTGCGGCTCCTTGTCGATGATCGTCTGGCGATGCCGTGCGCATTGTGGCTGGTCGGTATCCCAGGATGGCGTGACGTGTGCGTGAGTCTCCGCTAAGGCTCATCAGCCGCCCCCGAAGAGGGCCGGTTCGCTTTCAGCTGAGCCACCGGTGCTTGAACCGCCGTGCGATCGGGCACCACCGAACAGCGCAGCGAGGCCGCCACCGCTGGAGCCCACGCTGATCGATTCGGCGCTAAGTGCGCCGTCCGAGCCGCTGGCGCCGGTGATCGTCACCGTTTCGCCCGGGTGGATGCCTTTGACGCTTGCCTTCACTGTCTTGCTCACGCTTGTGCCAGCCGTGGTCTTGACCTTGACGGTATTGCCTTCGGCGTTGGTCACATACAGCGTATTGCCGGATAGGTAGGCGACCGTGCCAATCGTCGCGCGCGCGCCGATGCCGGACCCGCCCGCGAAAGCACCGGCGGCGCTCGGTCGTGCGCCCGCGCTGGTGGTGGCGCCGCGCAGCGCGGCAAAACGCGAGGCCAGACTCGATGCGGACCCGGGCGAGGAGCTCGCTGAGGCTTCCCCCTTCTCAATGAGCACGCCGCCGATGAAGCCACATGCGATCAGCAGCACCGCGAGTAGCGCCAGCGCGATTGGGTTCCCGCCAGCCCCAAGCAAGCGCTGGCGTGGCCGTGGAGGTAGTTCGGCGGGCTCGTCCAGCAACTCGTCGATGGTGGGGTCCTGGGGGGACATGGCGGGCTCCTCGTAGGGGGAAGGTTGCTTACTCAAAGCGCAGCGCTTCAATCGGTCGCAGGCGGGCGGCGCGGGCCGCGGGGTAGGTGCCGAAGAACAGGCCAGACGCCAAAGCGGCGCCGAAGGCCAGGAAGATCGAGTAGGTCGCGATCTCCGGGTGTACTCCCGCGATCTCGAACTGGCTGCCGATGACGCCGACAGCCACGCCCGCGATGCCGCCAAACAGCGACACGAGCACTGCCTCGGTCAGGAACTGGGTGAGGATGTCCGAGCGGCGCGCGCCGACCGCCTTGCGGATGCCGATCTCGCGCGTTCGCTCTGTGACGCTGACGAGCATGATGTTCATCACGCCGATCCCGCCGACGAGCAGCGAGATCGCAGCGACCTCGCCGAGCAGCGTCGTGAACACGCTGCTGGTGGAGCTCGAGGTTTCCAGCAACGCACCCTGGTTGAGGACGCTAAAGCCCGGTTCGGCGGTGTCTTTGACCTTGTGGCGTTCCTCGAGGATTGTCGTGACCTCTGCTTCCGCTGTGTTCAGCGAGGATTCCGAGGCGGCCTGCACGGTGATCGAGTCGATCGGCCCGACACCTGTCAGCGAGTCCTGCACCGTCGTGATCGGCGCCATCACGACGTCGTCCTCGTTGGTGACGCCGTTGGTCCCCTTTTTGGCCAGCACGCCCACGACTTCGTAGTTGCTGCCGTTGACCTTCATGTTCTGTCCGATGGCGCTCTCTCCGGCGAACAGTTCCTGCACGACTTCCTGCCCGATCACCGCCACCCGCCGATGCTTGCTGACGTCTTCGGCTGTGAACGAGGCGCCTTCGTCGAGCTTGTAGGTATGGGCTGTTAGATAGGAGGGTGTGGTCCCGAGGAACGAGGACGGTTCGTAGCTTGTGCCGGCGTATACGAGTTTCACGCCGCTGGCATTGACGACTGGAGAGGCACTCTTGACGTCCGGGGCGAGGCTGGGGCTTTGCAGCGCTTCGGCGTCAGCCTTGGTCAGCGACACGCTCGTCGCGGTGCTCGCTCGTGCGCCGAAGCGAAAGCCGCCGTCAGCCTGTACCACCAGCACGTTGGTGCCGAGGCTCTGAATTGTGGATTGAACGGCCTTGGAGGAACCGTTACCGACGGCGATCAGAACGATCACAGAGGCGACGCCGATCGTCATACCGAGGATCGTCAGGCCCGAGCGCAGCTTGTTCGCGGTGATACCGCTCCACGCGATGCGCAGCATCTCGGGGCCGATCATGGCTGCGCCCCAACGCCGTCAGCCTCGCTCGGCTGGCTGTGCGCGGACTTCAAATCGTGCGGTGGAGGTGGAGCATCGTTCACACCAGCCAGCCGCCTGTCCTCGATCACCTCGCCATCGCTCAAGCGGATTACCCGCTTGGTCTGTTCGGCCACGTCGGGCTCATGCGTGATCAGAACCACCGTCCGTCCTTCTTCGTTGAGGCCCGCGAAGATGCGCAGAACCTCCTCGGTGGAATGCGAATCGAGGTTCCCAGTCGGCTCGTCGGCAAGAATCAGCGAGGGGTTGGTCACGATCGCCCTTGCCACAGCGACGCGTTGCTGTTGGCCGCCAGAGAGCTCCGAGGGCTGGTGAGCGAGGCGGTGGCCCATCCCCACTGAGCGCAACGCTCGCTCGGCGCGACGGCGTCGCTCAGCGCCCCGCAGCCCGGCGTAGGCGAGCGGCAGCTCCACGTTGACGAGCGCGCTCGTGCGTGCGACGAGATTGAAGCTCTGAAAGACGAAGCCAATCTTGCGGTTGCGCAGATCGGAGAGATCGTCCTCATCCATCCGCCCGACATCAACACCGTCGATCAGATAGCGGCCGCTCGTGGGGATGTCCAAGCAGCCGAGGATGTTCATCAGCGTGCTCTTGCCGCTGCCCGAGCTACCCATGATCGCCACTAGATCGCCGGCGTCGATACGCAGTGAGATGTTGCGCAGCGCGCGCACCTGAATCTCTCCCAGGTGGAATGTCTTGGTGACCTTGTGCACCTGTATGACCGGATGTCGTGAGGTAGCTTGCATCAGCCGCCGCCGCCCCTGAACAACGCAGCACCACCGCCGCCCGCGAACCCACCACCTGCTCCACCGAGGCCGCCTCCGGTGGCGCCCAAGCCCGCTCCGCGGCCGGCGAGCCTGGAGGTGAGGCTTGCGCTCGAGCTCGTGCTGCTCGCAGCCGGCAGAACGACCGTGGCTCCAGCCTTCAGTCCGCTGAGGATGATCGTCGAGGTGTTGCCAGCCAGTCCTGTGACCACGCGCTGGCGCACCTGCTTGCCGCCCTGCTCGACGGTCACGCTGTCCGCGGAGATCGCGCTTGTGGGGACGTTGATGCCTTCGGCCTGCTTGACGACGACTTCGGCGGTTGCGCTCATACCGAGCCTCAAGCCTGCCGCCAGCTGATCGAGTTGGAAGGTGACGTCGTAGCTAACCGCGCCGCTGCTGCTGGTCGAGAGCAGCGCAACTTCGCTGACATGAGCCGCCAGCTTCGTTGCGTTGAGAGCTTCGACCGTGACCGTCGCGATCTGGCCATCCTTGACGCTGCCGATTTCCGATTCGCTGAGCGCCACCACAAGCTGCATCGAGCTGAGGTCGCTGAGCACCGCGAACGATGAGCTGGAGGAGCTGGAGGACCCGGTTGATCCGGTTGATCCGGTGGAGCTGCTGGCTCCAGTCGCGGATCGGCTCGCGGAGGCGCCAGTCGTCGTGGCCGCGCTCGAGTCGCCCGACGAGCTGCCGGCGTTCGATGCCTTGGTCGTGCCACTTGCGGAGACCACTTCGCCGACCTGGCCGGAGAGCGCGACGATGGTGCCGCTCTCGGGCGCGTAGAGCCGCGTGCTCTGGACGGCCTGTTCGTCACTGCTAACTGTAAGCGTGCCGCTCCTGACCGCCGCTTTGGCGGATGCGAGGTTGGCTTCGCGCGTCGCGTCGCTCACACGCGGCGTTGCGGTGCTCGTGCTGGGGGTGGTGCTTGTAGGGGCACTCTTCTTCGACGACTTGGTCTTGCTGGGCGAAGTGGTGGTCTTGGGGCTCGTCGCAGGGGCTGGGGTGGTGGCTGGTGTGGTGTCCGCCGGCACAGTCGGATCGCTTACCGCCGCCGCGGAGGCGTTCCCAGCGCTCGTAGCGCTAGAGCTCCCGGCGGTCGCGCTTTCGCCGTTGGTTTCTTCCTCCTTGGCGAGGTTGGCTTCGGCGGACTGCAGTGAAGCCTTGGCTTGTTCCAGCGTGACTTCGGCGCTCTGGGGGTCGAGTGTCGCGAGTAGCTGGCCCTGGGTAACCTGCTCGCCCTGGGACACGTAGATGTGCGTGACCGTGCCACTCGTCTTGAAGCCGAGATTGAGTTGACTTACAGCCTGCAGGTTGCCGCTGCCGGACACCGTTGATTGAACGACTCCCCGCGCGACTTTGGCGGTGCGGATGACGGTCGCCTGGCTGCTCGATGCAGGTCCCACGAGCAGAACGCCAGCCACGATCGCACCGGCGCAGAGGGCCCCCAGTGCGTAGAGGAGCCAGGATGCTCTGGTGCGCGCGGTCATCTCGTTCGCGGCCAATATTCGACCCGACCTGTAAGAGAGGGCGAAGAAAGCCCGCAAGCGCGCGTAAGTTCGCCATAACGCCAGCGATCGTCGCGCTCTGCGAGCTCCCGCGGATCGCGCCCGCTGCGTCTGCGATTATCCGCTCAGATGTCCACGTACGGCGGGATCGACCTCGGGGGGACCAAGATCCAAGCGGCGATCGTCGATGCTGAGCACAACGTGCTCGGGTCGGCGCGCAGGCCGACCCCGACGACAGGCGGCCCCAGCGATGTCGCCGCGGAGATGCAGACGGCGTTGCGCGATGCCGCCAAGGCAGCCAAGGTGAAGCCCGCGGCGCTGAAGGGGGTGGGGGTCGGCTCGCCGGGCACGATCGCGGACGGCAACGTCACCAGCGCACGCAACCTGCCCGACTGGGAAGGCTCCTTCCCGCTGGCAAGCACGCTAGAAGCGGGGCTCGGCTGCAAGGTTGCCGTGGGCAACGATGTTCAGGTGGCGACCGACGCCGAGTTCAAGCTGGGGGCTGGACGACCGTACAGCTCGCTGCTGGGCGTGTTCTGGGGAACGGGCGTTGGCGGCGGGTTGATCCTCGACGGCAAGCCGTGGACGGGGCGTGGCGGGGCTGGGGAGATCGGCCACGTGGTTGTGGAGATCGACGGCGCGCGCTGCACCTGCGGGCGGCGGGGATGCATGGAGGCCTACGCGGGCAGGGCGGCGATGGAGTTGCACGTGCGCGAGCTGCACGAGAAGAAGGACCGCAAGACGGACCTGTTCAAGCTGATGAAGGAGCACGACCGCACCCGCCTGACGAGCGGCATCTGGGCGCGAGCGCTAGCGCAGGAGGACAAGCTCGCGATCCATACCATCGATCGCGCTGTCAAGGCGCTCGGCGCGAGCGTCGCGTCGGTCGTCAACGTGCTCGATGTGGAGTGCGTGATCATCGGTGGGGGGCTGGGGATCAGGCTCGGTCATCCCTACGCCGAGCGCATCGCCGAGGCGATGCAACCGCACCTGTTCGCCGACTCGCGTCCCCCGGATGTGCGCGTCGCGGCGCTCGGCGACCTCGGCGGGGCGATCGGGGCAGCGCTGCTGGTTCAGTGAGCGCGGCCGGCCGGCACCGGCTCTAAAAGCCCCCGATGGTGATGACCACGAGCGCGAGCGAGAGCGTCGATGTCACTGCCACAGTGATAGCGGCGGCGCCGTCGAGGACCCCGCGGCTGCGCCGCTCGCCCATGATGTGGGCCGAACGCGACAGGCGCCAGATGAAGAACAGGTTGATCGGCAGCAGGAAGCCGTTGACAACCTGCACGCCCACGAGCAGCGAGATCACAGGCACACCTGGCACGATCGCCACGAACGCGCTGATCATGATCATCGCGGTGATGATGTTCACGAACACGGGCGCCTCCGCCCGCCGTCTGCCAACGCCCTTCTCATAGCCGAGCGACTCGGAGACCACGTAGGAGGTGGCGATCGGCAGGATCGCGGCCGCCAGTAGGCTCGCGCCCAGCAGTCCGACCCCGAACAGGACTTCCGCATAGGGTCCAGCGAACGGGTTCAGCGCGCGCGCAGCGTCGGCGGCGGAGGAGATGTTGTGGATGCCGTGAGTGAACAGCGTCGCGCCGGTGGCGATGATGATGAACGAGGCCACGACATTCGCGAACACGGCGCCCGCGACAGCCTCGCGTTCCTCGTGCGGCAGCTCGTCCTCGCGCACGCCGCGCTCGACCACGGCGGACTGCAGGTAGAGCTGCATGTAAGGGGTGATCGTGGTGCCGGTGGTCGCGATCAGCAGCACCAGGAAGGCCGAGCTCGTGTGCAGCTGCGGTACCACTAGAGCTTTGCCGACGGCTCCCCAATGCGGATGCGCGAGAACAGCGGCGATTGGGTAGGCAAAGAACGGGATCGTGAACCAGATGAAAATGCGCTCCGCCGAGCGGTAGGAGCCGCGGACGATGATCAGCCAGATCCCGACCGCGGCCAGCGGCACCGACACCTGCGCGGGCACGCCGGCCAGGCCAAGCGCGGCGCCGATGCCCACGAAGTCCGAGATGCAGATGCCGGTGTTCGCGATCAGCACGGCGCTCGTGGCGAACACCGACCAGCGGATGCCGTACTCCTCGCGCACGAGCTCGGCGAGCCCCTTGCCGGTGACGACGCCCATGCGCGCGGCGAGCATCTGCACCAGCGCGAGCGAGATGGTGATCAGCACCATCGTCCACAGCAGCTCGTAGCCGTACTTCGCGCCGACAGAGGAGTACGTGGCGATCCCGCCCGCGTCGTTGCCGGCGTTGGCGGCGATCAGGCCTGGGCCCAGCAGGCCTAGGAACGCGAAGATGCGTGCGCGACGGGGGCTAAGCCGGGCAGGCAGACGCGGTCGGCCACGAGTGGCCGACCGGATCCGACGCATGACGGGCGGTACTCGGACCGCCATCGAACTGTCCGCTGGGAGCCTTCACTGAGTAGGAGTCTATTCAGTCCCCATGCGCGAGACCTGGCTGGCGACCTAGTCCTCGCCCAGGAGACCGAAGCGCCTGCGCCAGCCGCGCGGCAGCATCGCCTCGAGCACGTCGTCGACGGTGACGACGCCGACCATCTGTCCATGCTCATCGGCGACGGGGATCGTCGTCAGGTTGTAGTCGGCCATCAGTCGCGCGACCTCCTCGAAGGACGCGTCGGGCGCGAGACAGGGAGTCTCATGCTTGACCACCGTGGTGAGCTTGCGGCCGGCTTCCACGCGTAGCAGTGCGGTCACAGGGACGCTTCCCTCGAGCTGGCCCTCGGCGGTGCTGACAAATACCGTGTTGAGCAGCTCAGGGGCGATAGTGCTGCGACGCACCGTCTCCAGCGCGTCGCCGGCGGAGGTTGAGCCGCGCAACAGGATGAAGTCGGGGCTCATCAGCCCGCCAGCCTCGGCGGGGTCGTAGCCGAGCAGGGCTCGTACCTTGATCCGGTGGCTGACGGGCAGTAGTGCGAGCACTGGCTCGCGCCGGTCGTCGTCGAGCTCGCCGACGATGTCGGCGGCGTCGTCGGGTGCCATCCGCGAGATGATCTCCGCGACGTCCGCATCGGGGCGGTCCTCGAGGAACTCGCGCTGATGCTGGTCGTCGAGCTCCTCAAAGACATCCGCCTCTAGCTCGCGGTCATCGTCGCCGACAGCCTGGATGATCTCCTCGCCCTCGTGGCGTGATGCGGCCTCCACGAGGTCTGCGATCTGCGCGGGGTGGAGCTTGGCGAGCTTTGGGTGAGGTATTCGCAGCCGCACCGTCGGCACGTGCCCGACGAACGGCTCGACGCCGGCCCAATCAAGGAACTCGCCGGCCGCGATATGCGCGCCGAGACCCTTTGGCAGTAGTCGGCGAAAGCCACCGCGAGGCCCCGTGTCTACGCCCACCACGCGCCAGGAGCCGGCGACGAGCGCCAGCTCGATCTCATTGGCGCGAACCAGTCGCGCGCCCTCGACGTTGATCAGCTGACGATCGAGCAGGTCGCGCTTCAGCAGCACCTCCTCCGCTCGGCGCTCGAACGGGCGCAGGTCGAGCTTGGCCTTGCGCATGACAACGCCGTGCGTGCCGATCGCAGAGACACGGTCGGCGCCAAGGAACGAGGGGCGTCCCGCAACGCTCACGAGAAACCCGGTGATCGGGGGATACCCCGCACCGCCGAGCCGGACGATCAGATCGTCGACCTTGCCCAGGCGCTCTCCGTCGGCGTCACGCAGCGGGCTGCCGACCACCGCGGAGAGGTGGAGGATCGGCGGTGCTTGCTGGGCGGGCGCGCTCACTGGTGTCATCGTACGGATCGGTGCTGCCGTTCTGGATATCGATTGCGCTGCTCTCGCTTGCCCAGGGCGTCCTGGTGGCGCTGCCCGGGAGCCTGGCTATGCCGTGGATCGCGTCTTTGCGCGGTCGCCGCTGGGCGCTTATACCGCCGTTGTCGGTGATCGCGTTCGTGTTCATCGCTCGCGAAGCCGAACGCGCCAGCGCCCAGGGACTGACGTATTTGGCCTTGGGCGCGGTCCCCCTGCTCGCGGCGGCGGCGCTGGGGTGGCTGATGTGGGATCTGCCCCCGGCTCGCCCGCTGCGAGCGCTGCTTGTCTTGCCACTGTTCGCCCTCGCGTGGTTCGACCGGGGCGGCCTTGCCGGTCAGGCCGCCGCGTTGGCGCTGTCCGGCCTCAGCTGCGTGGCGCTCGGGGTGCTGCTTGCCACGGTCACTCCTCCGCGCTGGCTTGCCGCGGGGATCGTCACGATGGCGGTCGCGGACACCGTGCTGGTGGTTTCCGATCTGCTGCAGGCACCCAACGATGCGCTGAATGCCGCACGTCCGGTGGCTGGCCTGCCCCAGCTTCAAAGCGCCGTGCTCGGCTCGGCGGTGATGGGCTATGGGGACCTGTTCATCGCCGGCGTGCTCGGTGGTCTGCTCGCCACCACCGTCGCTCGCCCGCTCCAGCTGCGTAGCGCCGCGTTGACCGCAATCCTCGCGCTGGGCTTCGACTTGCTGTTCTTCCTCGTGGACGAGTTGCCCGCGACGGTCCCCGTGGCGCTGGCGCTGATCGTGGTGCTGCTCAGGCGCCGCGGGAGATCCTCTCGCGGCGCGGTAGCTCCTGAACCTCGCCCAGGTGTGGCGGTGGGGCCTCCTCAGCCCCGAGCTCCGGCCGCGCCGTGATCGCCCGGGCTGTGATCTCCACTGCATCTGGCGTGAGCACCTTGCGTTCGGATGCCGCGCCAGCCTGCTCGATCTTGCGAACCTGCGGCATCACACGATGCTCGAAGGAGCCGATTGCCTCGTTGTAGGCGCCGACGGCCGAGTCCAGTTGGCGGCCGACCTTGGCAAATGGTTCGACGAAGCGTCCAAGGCGGCTGTGGAGCTCGCGCGCGGACTCCGCGATCTCGCGCGCGGATTCCGCGATCAGCTCCTGGCGCCAGCCGTAGTGAACCGCCCACAGCAGGCCGATCAACGTCGTCGGCGTCGCCATCAGCACCTGCTGTTGCACGCCGTACTCGATCAACGCCGGATCCTGCGCAAGCGCCGTCTGGTAGATGCCGTCGGAGGGCACGAACATGACAACGAACTCCGGTGTGGAGTCGAACTGGCGCTGGTAGCCCTTCGAAGCGAGCTTGGCGATGTGCTCGCGCGTCTGGCGCGCGTGGCGTGCCGTGTGGAGCTCGCGCTCATCCTCGCTCGCGGCCTCCAGCGCTGACAGGTAGGCGTCGAGCGGGACCTTCGAATCGACCACCACGAGCTTGCCGCCGGGCAGTCGCACGAGCATGTCGGGCCGCAGTGTCCCTTCGCCGGTGTGGATCGTGCTCTGCTCGACGAAGTCACAGTGGGCGACCATCCCGGCCATCTCGACCACGTTCCGTAGTTGAATCTCACCCCACGAGCCGCGAGTGGCGGGGCGCTTGAGCGCCGAGACGAGATTCCCGGTCTCTTGGCGCAGCGTGCCGACGCCCTCGCCGAGATTGCGGATCATCTGCGCCAGCTCGCCCTGAGCCTGCCTGCGCTCGCGCTCTAGGCGCCCGATCTCGTCCTCCATCCGGCCGAGCTTCTCGCGCACCGGTGTGACGATCCCCTTGATCTCCTCAGCGCGGCGCGACATCTCGCCCGCGGCGCGCTCCTCCTCGGCGCGGCGGGCCTCGGCGATCCGCTGCGCCAGTGACTCGCCGGTCTGGGCAAGGACGTCCACAGAGATCGCCGTCAGCTCATCGCGCATCCGTCCGCGATTTGGTCGCACGAGCAGCGCAGCGCAAGCCGCACCCAGCAGCACTCCGACGATCAGCAGCACAATGTCCATGGTTTTGCTTCCTTCCAAACGTGAATCGGGCCAGCGACGAGGATGACGCCGAAGCCGGACGGGATGCGATCGCCGCGGCGATCGCGCCGCATAGCGGCAAGCGTGAAGGCGTGCGCGGCGGGGCGGCCGGCGCGGCTGTAGCGGTGACTCGACCTTCCTAGACACTGAACACCCGGCTTGACATAACAATGGTCGCTGGCTATGCTGCCAGGATCCTCCTTTGTGACGGTTTGGGGGGGAACGCATTGAGGGATGCTTCTCTTTATCGGGGGTCTGTGCCTGCGGGCTTGGCCCGCATGCATACAGTGGAGGATGTGACATGTCAGCTAGGACTGGCTTTGCTGTTTCGTTTCCTAAACACGGGCGGCTGATCGGGTGCGCCATGGCGCTCGCGTTGATGCTCTCGGCGTTCGTGCTTGCGCCGGGCGTGGCGAATGCGCAAGAGCCGACCACCACCACTTACCTGGCGCTCGGTGACTCAATCTCCTTTGGCTATACAGAGGAACGGTTTAATAACCACTTCCCCACCGAGTCACCTTCATACTTCCAAGAAGGGTTCACCAACGACTTCGCCAAAGATCTGGCCAAGCCATCCGAGGTCGGAAAAAGCATCAGGCTCGTCAATGACGCTTGTCCTGGCGAGACGTCGAACGGACTGATCGGTGAAGACCCGAGCCTGTTCGGTCACGTATCGGAAGAGACGTATGCCGAAATCGAACAGAAACCGGAAGAAGACCTTGAACTGTGGTACGGCGGCTACCAGGGACTCAAGGATTACCATCCCTGCAAATACACCTTCCAAAGCCATCTGCCCCTGCACAACGGCGGCTACGTCAGCGAAGGCACGGAAGTCTCGCAGCTCGAAGAGGCGCTCGCGACGATCGCCTCTGGGGCGAAAATCGAAGCGATCACGTTGAACATCGGCTCCAACGACGAGCTTGCTGGCATCACGCAGTGCAAGGATGAAGTCTTCTACGAATTCGCCACCAAAGGCAAAAGCAAATATCCGGGCCCAGCTGAACTTGCGGTGCTCGGGTGCATCAAGGAAAGCTCAGAACACATCCTTGTCCCACACATCATCGAAAACATCGGTCACACGATTGCCGTACTCGATGGGTCCGGGTATACAGGTCCAATCGTCCTACTTGGCTTCTATAACCCGGACGCGCTGATCCTGCCCGGAAGCGATGCGTTGCAGAAAGGCACGAACGAAGCGGTCAAGAGTGAGATCCTGCCGAGCTTCCCGAACGTGGCACTGGCCAATCCATTCCCGATATTCAACAAAGGCTCGACCCCAGCCAAGGAGCAGAAATCAATCTGTGAGTACACAGAAATGTGTAACTCCAACGACCCGGGCGGATCGCATGACGACGGTGACATTCACCCGACTGTAAAGGGCTACAAGGAGCTCGGGAAACTGGTCAACTCGGCGTATTTGCAGCTGGTCGCAAAAGGCGTCTAGCTGAAACGCAGCATCACGTGACACGGGGCGCTCGGCCTAGTCGGCCGGGTGCCCCGTTTGCGTGAGTCGCTCTGCGGCTCCTCCGAGGATGCTCAGCATCGCCGGCGCAGCCGGCACTAGGCGGGCGCCGGCCGGCGTGACGGCGATGACCTGGCGTACGGGTGGGGCGGGGGAGAGGGCACGGATGATGATGTCCTCGCGCACTACCGACAACGCCAGCTCGGGGATCAGCGCTACGCCCACCCCTGCCGCCACCAGCCCCTGAACCGTCTGGTAGTCGTCGCTCTCAAACGCCACGTTTGGCTCGAATCCCGCCGCGTGACAACTGCGTACGACGTGCAGGGCACAGGGGCTGGAGCTGGATGTCTGTACCCATGCTTCCCCGGCCAGGTCCTCCAGGCGCAGCCGTCGCTTGTTGGCGAGCGGGTGCGCTCGCGGCAACGCCAAGTACATTGGGTCCTCCAGCAGCTCGGTCCGCACCATGTCATCGGGTAGCGGTGTCTCGCCGTCGAACTCGAACAGCAGCGCCAGGTCGAGTTCGCCGGCGCGCAGGCGCGGCACGATCTCCTCTGGCTCGCCCTCGGTGAGCGTTAGCTCGACGTCCGGGTAGGAGGCACGGAAGGTGGCGATCGCCAATGGCATCAGCGTGGACCCGGCGGTGGAGAAGGAGGCCATGCGCAGGCGCCCGCCGCGCAGGCCAGCGATCGCCGCAAGCGATGACTCGGCGGCCTCCAGGCGCGCGAGGATGCCCTCTGCGTGACCAACGAGCGTCTGTCCCGCGGCCGTCAGGCTGACCCCGCGTGGGTGGCGCTCCAGCAGGGCCATTCCGGTCTCTGCCTCCAGCGTGGCGATCTGCTGGCTGATCGCCGACTGCGTATAGGACAGGGCCTCAGCGGCGGCCGAGAAGGAGCCGCGGTAGGCGACCTCCTTCAAGACCCTCAGCCGGCCGACGTTAAGCATAAGACACACTTATAGCAGAGGTCACAAGAATTATTGGTGCTGATGGCAGGAGGGTGCCACCATGAGAGAGAACGGAAGCAAAGACAAATCCACCCGGCCGTCAGTACGGCTGAGACACACAAGGAGAGCTCAAAATGTCCACCAAGATCATCGTCTCTTACGACGGCACGGCCAACGAGAAGGACGCCATCGTCCTCGGCCGACTCCTGGGCGGCGCGGGCGGCGAGGTATCGCTGGCATACGTCCGTCACAACCCTGAGACCGACAGCGTGCGCGAGGAGATCGCCCAGGCCGAGGCGCAGAGCATCCTCGACCATGGCGTCGAGCTGTTGGGCGACCCGAGCGCCAAGCGCCACGTCGTCACCGACCGCTCGACCCCGCAGGGCCTGGCAGCACTGGCCGAGCGCGAGGGTGCGGCAGTGATCGTGTTCTGCTCGGACTCGCACACCGCAAAAGGCCACGTGGCCATCGGCAACTCCGCCCAGCGTCTGCTCGAGGGTGGCCGTACCGCGGTCGCGATCGCGTCGGTCGACCTGGCAGAGCAGCTCGAGGGCAGGGGCATTCAGCAGATCGTCGCCGTCGGCGACGGCGACGGCGGTGCCCGCGAGAGCGCTGAGGCAATCGCACAGGCACTTGGCGCGAGCGTTGCGCCTGTTGCCAACGAGCAGGCTGACCTGCTCCTGATCGACTCGCGTCGTGACGCCGAGCCCGGTCGGGTATCGCTCAGCTCCTCGGCTGCGCACCTGATCGAGACCGCGTCCTGCCCCGTGATCGTGCTGCCGCGCGGTCTCAAGCTCGCCCTCTCGGGCTCCGCTGCGGGCGTCGTTAGCGCGTAGGCAAGCGCAGCAGTCCTAGCACCGCACTTGGCGCGCGACCGGACATCAGCGACCCGTCCGGCCGCGCGCGCGTGCGAGCTGGTGGCGTGTAAGCGCCACCAGGATGTCCAGTGAACCGCCCACCAGGTGGCCTGCCGGGCCGGTCCACAGCCACGCCTCGATGCGCCGATGCAAGTGGCCGTAAGGATGAGGGATCGGGCGGAGCGTCATCGAGCGGCACGGTATCGTGGCGGAGGTGCCGCCGAACCGTGAGACACTCGCTTCGCTCGCATCCCCGAACGGGCCAGCCCTGAAGACAACAGTCACCGAGCTAGGGGACTCGCGGGTGCGCCTGCGGGTACAGGTGCCGCCAGGCGAGGTGCAAGGCAGGCTAGAGCGCAAGGCACAGCAGTTGGGGCGCGAGCTGAAGCTGCCCGGCTTTCGTCGCGGCAAGGTTCCTGCTCCGCTAGTCATCCAGCGCATCGGTCGCGAGGTCGTGCTCGAGGAAGCTGTGCGGGATACGCTCTCCAGCTGGTACTCCGACGCGATCGAGAGCGCCGGCATCGTGCCGATTGGGGACCCGCAGCTCGATCTCGGCGAGCTTCCAGGACAGGGACAGGCACTGGAGTTCTCGATCGAGATTGGCGTGCTGCCCACCGCAGAGCTAGGCGACTACAAGGGCCTGGAGGTCGCCCGCCGCGAGCCCGAGGTCACAGACGAGCAGATCCAGCAAGAGATCGAGGGCATGCGCGAGCGCTTGGCGCGGCTGCAAACGGCCGAGCGTCCTGCCGCCTCCGGCGACTTCGTGGTTGTCGACTACGTCGGCTCGATCGCCTCGGGAGAGGAGGCGTCGGCGACATGGGAGCAGTTCGCGGGCGGCGAAGGGCGCGACCAGCTCGTGGAGCTCGGCTCGGGCAACCTGATCCCGGGCTTCGAGGAGGGATTGCTCGGCGCCAGCGCTGGTGACACGCGCACGGTGGCGTTGCAGTTCCCCGACGATTACGCCAGCCAGGAGCTTGCCGGCCGTCGCGCCTCCTTTGAGGTGGCCGTCAAGGAGGTCAAGCTCAAGGAGCTGCCGCTCGTCGACGAGGACTTCGCGATCGACGCGGGCTTCGACGATCTCAAGGAGCTCAACCAGGACATTCGCCAGCGCCTGACTGAGGTCGAGCAGGAGCGGATCGAGGGTGAGTTCCGCCAGGCGGCCTTGGACGCGGCGGTGGCCGGCGCGCGCGTGCAGGTCACGCCCGAGCTCGTCAAGGCGCGCGCGCTGGAGATGTGGGAGCGGATGCTGCATTCGCTCTCCCACCGCGGGATCTCACGCGAGGCCTACCTGCAGGTCATCGGGCGCGAGGAGGCGGACATCCTCACCGAGATGGAGCCCGAAGCCGAGCAGGCGCTGCGGCGGGAGGCGGTGATCACGGCGGTCGTCACCGCCGAGGGCGTCGATCCATCCGAGGATGAGCTTCTGGAGGCGCTCGCGCCCACCGCGGAGCGAGAGGGCATGGAGCCGCAGAAGCTACTCGGCGAGCTGCGCAGCGCCGGACGCGTGGAGGAGGTGCGCGAGGATCTCGCGGCCCGCCAGGCCATCGATCTGATCGCTGCCGCCGCCAAGCCGATCCCGCCTGCGCAAGCGCAGGCGCGCGAGCAGCTGTGGACGCCCGCTAAGGCGGATGAGAGCACCAGCGCTGGCGCAGAGGGCGAGCAGGCAGGCGCGCCTGCACGATTGTGGACACCGGATCGCTAGCCTTCTAGAGGAATCCGGTCGGCGAGGCGAAACAAAGGCGAGGACTATGAGCCAAAGACGAGCAATATGAGCCCACTTGTCCCAATGGTTGTCGAGCAGACCTCGCGCGGCGAGCGTGCGTTCGACATCTACAGCCGCCTGCTCAACGAGCGGATCATCTTCCTGGGCACCCCCGTCGATGACCAGATCGCGAACCTGATCGTCGCTCAGCTTCTGCACCTGGAGTCAGAGGACCCCGAGAAGGATGTCTCGCTCTACATCAACTCCCCAGGTGGCTCGGTCTATGCGGGTCTAGCGATCTACGACACGATGCAGTTCATCAAGCCCAACGTGCAGACGATCTGCGTTGGTATCGCGATGTCGATGGGTGCGCTGCTGCTCGCTGGAGGCGCCGAGGGCAAGCGGATGGCGCTACCCAACGCCAAGATTCTGATTCACCAGGTCTCATCGAGCTTCCAGGGTCAGGCGACCGACATCGAGATCCATGCCAAGGAGATCATCGATGTGCGTAGGCGTCTGGACGAGATCATCGCCAAGCACACGCACAAGGAGCTTGAGCAGGTACGCACCGATACTGAGCGTGACTACTTCATGAGCTCCGAGGAGGCCAAGGAGTACGGGATCATCGACCGGGTGATCTCCGAGCACTAGGGCGACAAATGGCCAGACCCACAGATTCCAACGAGCAGCTCCTGTGCAGTTTCTGCGGCAAGTCCCAGCGGCAGGTCAAGAAGCTGATCGCCGGCCCGGGCGTGTACATCTGTGATGAGTGCATCGATCTCTGCAACGAGATCATCGACGAGGAGCTCTCAGCCCCACCGGCGTTCGATATCGAGAACCTGCCAAAGCCGCGCGAGATCTACGACGTGCTGGACGAGTACGTAGTCGGACAGGACCCCTCCAAGCGGACCCTGTCGGTAGCTGTCTACAACCACTACAAGCGCGTGCAGATGATGATGTCCGGCGACTCGGACATCGAGCTGCAGAAGTCCAACATCCTGCTGCTCGGGCCAACCGGCTGCGGCAAGACGCTGCTAGCGCAAACGCTGGCGCGAATTCTCAACGTTCCGTTCGCGATCGCCGATGCGACCGCGCTGACCGAGGCCGGCTACGTCGGTGAGGACGTTGAGAACATCCTGCTGAAGCTGATCCAGGCCGCCGACTACGACGTCAAGAAGGCGGAAACGGGGATCATCTACATCGACGAGGTCGACAAGATCGCCCGCAAGGCTGACAACCCGTCGATCACACGTGACGTCTCCGGCGAGGGTGTTCAGCAGGCGCTGCTGAAGATCCTCGAGGGCACGCAGGCCTCGGTGCCGCCACAGGGCGGACGCAAGCATCCCCACCAGGAGTTTCTGACGATTGACACCACAAATGTGCTGTTCGTCTGCGGCGGTGCGTTTGCCAACCTCGACAAGGTCATCGAGCGGCGCATCGGCCACAAAGGCGTTGGCTTCGCGGCCGCGATCGAGGCAAAAGCCGAGCGCGACACGGGGGAAGTGTTCGAGCAGTGCTTGCCCGAGGATCTAATCGAGTACGGGCTGATCCCCGAGTTCATCGGCCGCCTGCCGGTGATGTCAGCCGTGCACCAGCTCACCCGCGAGGATCTCGTGTCGATCCTCGTTGAGCCGCGCAACGCGCTGGTCAAGCAGTTCCAGCGCTTCTTCGCGTTCGATGGGATCGAGCTGGTGTTCTCCGAGGACTCGCTAGTCGCCGTCGCCGAGAAGGGTCTCGAGCGCGAAACGGGAGCACGAGGGCTGCGCTCGATCATCGAGGAAATCCTGCTCGAGGTGCAGTTCGAGCTGCCGTCCCGTCGCGACGTCAAGAAGTGCGTCGTCACCAAGGAGACCGTGGAAAAGGGTCTCACGCCGACGCTCGTGACCGAAGCTGCGCCTGAGGAGGCCGACGACGCCTCGCTGCGCGAGGAGTCCGCGTAGCGCGCGGCTCGCCTTCCCCGTCCGTCCTCCGAGCGCTACCATCGCGACTGTGTCCAGGTCGAGCCACACCCCGAAGTCCAAGCGCGAGCGCGCGAAGGCCCTACCGTGGGCGGCTTTGCTGCAAGCCGTCGTCGTGATCGGTCGTCACTGGCGAGAGCTCTCGGAGAAGGACCGCGCGCGGCTCAGCGGGCTAGTCCGCGACTCCGGCGGACGGCTGGGCAACCTCAGCGGCAAGGAGCGCGCCGAGCTGCGCAAGCTCGCGGGCAAGCTGGACCTCAAGGGCATCGGCAGCGAGCTGACGGGGCTCGCGCGTGGCCGGCGGACCAGGCGCAAGCGTCGGCATGGCTGACACGCTCGAGGAGCTCTCCACGCCCGAGCTGCACGACCGCGCGGTTGGCCGCGCGGAGAGGCACCTGGACGTCAAGTTCTTCTGGACGCTGCTGAAGCTGATCCCCGCCGCGGAGGCGCTCAGCGGGGATGAGGGCGAGGCCGAGTACGACCTGCAGTTCGCCAAAGGCAAGATCGATGACGCCCTGCACAGCGGTGAAGGCCAGCTGGGTGAGGCGTTGCGCCCCGTGTTCATTGACTACCTGCGCAAGCACCCCGACGCGTAGGCGCTCCGCGGCTGCGCTCTGCGGCGACGAGCACTGAGCAAGATGCAACCGTCCGAGGACACCATCTGGACCGAGGTCCAGGCCGAGCGCCAACTGCGCTCGCTGGAGCTGTTCGGAATGCGCTTCGGCCTGGACCGAATGCGGCGGATGATGACCGTGCTCGGATCGCCAGAGCGGCGCTTCGACACTGTGCACGTGCTCGGCACAAACGGCAAGTCCTCGACCACGCGGATGACCGCGGCGATCCTCGAGCGTCACGGACTGCGCACGGGCGCCTACCTCTCACCCCACCTCGTGTCCTACCGCGAACGCGTCCTGATCGATGGCTGCGAGCTCGGCACGGAGGCCTTCTCTGCGGCGATCGCACGCGCATCTTGGGCGGCAGAGCGCGTCAACCGCACCCTCTCAGAGGACGATCACGTCACCCAGTTCGAACTCCTCACAGCAGCCGCGCTGTGGGAGATGGCCCGTCAGGAGGTCGATGTGGCGGTGATCGAGGCTGGCCTTGGTGGCCGCTATGACGCCAGCAGCGTGATTGACTCACAGGTCACGGTGCTCACAAATGTCGGGCTCGAGCACACCCGCTGGCTCGGGCCGACCATCACGGACATCGCTGAGGAGAAGCTCGCGGTGGTGCGCCCGCGCGGTGTGCTCGTGCTGGGCGAGGATCTGGCACCGGAGGCGCTGGCTGTGGCCGAGCGCGTGGCGCATGAGCGCCAGGCGCGGATCGTGCGTCCGTCGCTAGCCACCGCCCCCGCCGAACTGCTCGCCCGGGGCGCGTTTCAACGACGTAACTTCGCGCTTGCGCGCTGTGCTGCTGAAGCCTATTTGCACGACACTGGTCGGTCTCTGAGCGAGGAGGCTGTAGCGCAGGCTGCTGCCTCGACCGAAGTTCCGGGGCGCTTGCAGCTGATCGACAGCGACCCACCGACCGTGCTCGATGGCGCCCACAACCCGGACGCCATCCGCGCCCTCGTGCAATCGCTTCCGGAAGTGCTCGGTGAGGCGCCGCTCGCGCTCGTACTCGGGGTACTCGAGGATAAGGACGCCGCGAGCATGCTGGCCGCGTTGTTGCCTGTGACCGAGCGAGCATGGTTCACCGCTCCACCCAGCGCTCGCGCGCTATCGCCCGCGGCGCTGGAGTCGCTCGCGCGCCAGCTCGGCTTCGAGGCGAGCGTGTGCGAGCCACGGCCCGCGCGGGCACTCGAGCAGGCGCAGGCCTGGGCCGCCCAGCAGGGCGCCGCCGTGTTGGCCACCGGCTCGGTCTACCTCGTGGGCGAGCTGCTCGGTGGGACGGCTGGCTCGGATACGCTTGCGGTGACGCGCGCAGGTTCCGAGGGCTCCGCTAGATGAACAACGAAGGTCCATCCGTGCTCACCATGATCGGCGCAGTCGCGTTGATCGTCGCCCTGGTCATCCTCGTGTTCTTCGCCGCAGGCTACGGTTTCGGCCGCCTGTTTCTCTAAACTCAGCCGGCCGATGCTTACCTTCGCCTATTTTGGAATCGAAAGCAGCGGCTTGAATCTAGCCATCGACCTGCTGATCCTGTTCGTCGTTGTCCTGTACTTCTCGCTGATCTACTGGACGTATGCGGACGCGCGGCGGCGGATCCTCGACCCGATGCTCGTCGCATGTGCAACGGCGGCGTCGGTGTTCCCGTTCGTGGGCACGATCGTCTACATGGTGCTGCGTCCTCCCGAGTATCTCGAGGATGTGCGCGAGCGCGAATTGGAGACACAGGCCGCAGAGGCGCGCCTACGTCAGCTCGGCCAGACGCTGTGCCCGTATTGCGATTACCGCGTGGAGCCGGACTTCATCCGCTGCCCGAGTTGTTTGCGCAAGCTGAAGGAGCGCTGCACGAGCTGTTCGCGCCCGCTGGACCAGACGTGGACGATCTGCCCGTACTGCGAAGCCGATGTACCCGGAATCCCGGCGCCGCGCTCACGCCGACGCCGAAATGCTCCTGCTGCGCCCGACGGCGATCTAGCGGACGTCGAGACACCGGTCGCTCCTCAGGACGGCGAGGAGGAGCAGGCGCCCGCGCTGGCCGCGGAGGCTGCTGGGGCGGCCGAGCGGCGATCCTCAGCCGCCGCCGCTCGCGCCGCTCGTCGTAGCGGGCGCGCACGGCCGGCTCCCTGACCGTCACCTCCAACCAGACAAAGGAACCCATGGACCGAACATTGATCCTCGTAAAGCCCGACGCCTTCGCTCGGGGTCTCAGCGGCGAGATAATCGCGCGCTTTGAGCGTAAGGGTCTGACTATCGTCGCGCTGCGGCACATGACCGTCTCGCCAGAGCTCGCCGAACGCCACTACGCCGAGCACGCCGAGCGGCCGTTCTTCGGCGAGCTGGTCGACTTCATCACATCGGGCCCAATCGTGGCGATGGTGCTCGAGGGGATTGACGCCGTCAAGGCTGCACGCCAGCTGATCGGTGCGACCAATCCGTTGGAGGCCGCCCCTGGCTCGATCCGCGGTGATTTTGCGATCGAGATGGGCGCCAACATGGTGCACGGCTCGGATTCCCCGGAGTCAGCCGCGCGCGAGTCGGCGTTGTTCTTCGAGGGTCTGCGGTAGCAGCGCAGGGAACACCGTCGCTGGTCCTCGCCTCGGGCTCGCCTCAGCGACGAGTGCTGCTGGAGCGCCTAGGTGTTCCCTTCACCGTCAGGGTCTCCGAGGCCAACGAGCTCGAGCAGGGCGAGGACCCCGCGGGCGTAGCCGTCGAGAACGCGCTGCGCAAGGCGCGTGCGGTGATCCGTCCGGAGGCTCGGGAGGTGGTGCTTGGCTGCGACACGATCGTCGTGCTTGACGGCGTGATCTACGGCAAGCCACCGGACATGGAAGCGGCGCGGGCGACGCTGACGGCGCTCAGCGGACGGACACACGAGGTGATCAGCGGTCTGGCGCTGTTGCTGGCGCTAGAGCAATCGCCGGTCCTCGAGCGAACGGCGGTGGCACGCACGCGCGTTAGCTTCCGAGCGATCGATGCCGAGCTGCTCGACTGGTATCTCAGCACTGAGGAGTGGCGCGGGCGCTCTGGTGGCTACGCAATCCAGGGTGCCGGCGCGAAGCTTGCGCTGGCGGTCGACGGGGAAGAGGAGAACGTCGTGGGCCTGCCGCTATCGGTGCTGTCGAGTCTCTACCAGGAGCTACTCGACGGGGCTCCGCCCTCGAGCGCCTCTCTTTAGCGGGGCGGTCGGAGGGGTAGTGCCGGTGATGTGCGCGCCGACGGGTCATGCAGGGTGCAAGCGCACGGAAGTACGACGCCTTTTGGCGTGGCGATAGCCAATGTAGCTACGTAGGACCGGGCCGTAAATACATTTGCTATACGGCAGGCCAAAAAGGGAAGATCCCGTAAGCCCCCCGTGCGCGCCCATACGGTGGCGCCACCCGCTCTAGCTGGATTGCAAATCCCGTGGCACAGTTGCAGTCGGCATGGGGGAGTCCGCTAGACTCCCCCTCGGGTACGCCCCGATGAATGCTGGCTTCCGAGCGCACCGCGACGCGGCGATGCTGGACCGGATCTGAACGTGCCCCCTCTCTCTATATATGGGCATCTTCAGTTATCTGACGGGATTCGGCGGTCGCGACATGGCGGTCGACCTCGGGACGGCCAACACGCTCGTATACGTTCGCGGGCGGGGCATCGTGCTGTCGGAGCCGAGCGTCGTGGCGATCGACTCGCGCACGGGCGAAGTGCACGCGGTCGGCATCGAGGCCAAGCGCATGCTTGGGCGCACGCCGGGGACGATCCAGGCGATCCGGCCCCTCAAGGACGGCGTGATCGCCGACTTCGACGTGACCGAGCAGATGCTCAGGCACTTCATCCAAAAGGTGCATCAGAACCGTTGGGCGCACCCACGCGTGGTCGTGTGCGTGCCATCGGGCGTGACTGGCGTTGAGAAGCGCGCGGTCGAGGAGGCGTGTCTGTCGGCCGGTGCGCGCACGGCATATCTGATCGAGGAGCCGATGGCCGCGGCGATCGGCGCTGGGTTGCCGGTCGGCGAGCCGACCGGCTCGATGGTCGTTGACATTGGCGGCGGCACCTCTGAGGTGGCTGTCATCTCGCTCGGCGGCATTGTCGTGTCGCAGTCGATCCGCGTGGGCGGCGACGAGATGGACGAGGCGATCATCAATTACGCCAAGAAGGAGTACAAGCTCCTGATCGGCCAGCAGACAGCGGAGGAGCTCAAGCTCGAGATCGGCTCGGCCTGCCCGATGTCTGAGGAGTTGCAGGCGGAGATCCGCGGGCGTGACATGGTTGCTGGCCTGCCCAAGACGGTCGTGCTGACCAGCGAGGAGATCCGCCAGGCCCTGGCGGAGCCGCTGACGCAGATCATCGATGCGGTCAAGGAGACGCTGGACCGCACGCCGCCCGAGCTGGCCTCCGACATCATGGATCGCGGCATCATGCTCGCGGGCGGCGGCTCGCTGCTGCAGGGCTTGGACGAGCGCTTGCGCGAGGAGACGCAGATGCCTGCGCACCTGGCTGAGTCTCCGCTCACGTGCGTGGCTGTCGGCTCTGGGCGCTCGCTCGAGGAGTTCGAGGCGATCCACCGCTCCAACCGCACCTCGCGCAACAGACGCCGTCGCTGAGCGTCTGTGACAGCACGCCCGCCGCGTGGGTACTCTGTGCCGTGAACGCTTCGGAAGGTAATCATCGGTGTATGACAAGACGGTCCGGCGTCGACGAGCGGTTCTCGTGTTGCTCGTCGTGCTCTCATTGCTGCTTCTGACTGCCTACTTTGGCGAGTCCCCAAACGGGCGCCTGCACGGGGTGCAGCGTGACTTCCTGACGGTCGTCTCGCCGATTCAGGATGGCGCCAACAAGGCGCTGAAGCCGGTACGTGACCTGTTCGGCTGGTTCGGCAACACGCTGCACGCAAAAAGCCAGCTTGCGCAGGCGCTGAAGCAGACGAACAAACTGCGCCGCGAACTGGTCGCCGACCAGGCCGAAAAACGCTCCTACAGGCAGCTGCTGGGGCTTACCCATCTCGATCAGCTTGGAGTCGCTGACTATCACCCAGTGACCGCCACCGTCGTCGGCAAAACCCCGAACCTGTGGTACTCGACGGTCAATATCGACAAGGGGGAATCGGCGGGTGTGCGCGTCAATGATCCCGTGATCAACTCGGAAGGGCTCGTTGGCAAGGTCGCAGCAGTCGTCGCCGATGGCGCACAGGTCGACCTGATCACCGACAGCGCGGTGGGTGTGTCGGCGAGAATCGGCACGAGCACCGCGACTGGCCTGGTCCAGCCCAAGGTGGGCGAACCCAACGATCTCCTGCTCGGCTACCTGCCCAGCAACGCCCAGGCCAACAGCGGCGAATACGTCGTTACCTCGGGTAGCGTCGCCGGCGGCCAATCGCTTTACCCGCCCGGGCTGCTGGTCGGTCAGGTCACGTCGGTCAATGAAGAAAGCGCCTACAAGTCCGTCAACGTTCACCCGATTGCCAACCTGCACGATCTGGACATCGTGCAGGTGCTGACCGCGGGAGCGGGAACGCGAGCCGCGAACCTCAGCGGCCTAGCCGCAAGCCTGCCAACGGGGCAGAGCAGCGGTGCCTCAGGCGAACAGCTGGCCTCGACGCAGGTCGGCGAATGAGCGGCATGGTCCCCGGCTCGTTGCCCGTGCGATTGGCCGTGTTCGCGTTCGTCGTGGTGTTCTTCCAGATCGGGGTCGTCTCTGAGGTCCCCGTGTTCGGGGTCAACGCTGACCTGTCCCCGCTACTGGTGGCCTTTGTGGGGCTGATGTGCGGGTCCACTATCGGCGCGGCTTGTGGCTTTGCGGTTGGCCTGCTCGTTGACATGGCGTTGCTGCAGACGCTTGGCTTGACTTCGCTGGTCTTCACGCTGCTCGGCTACTGGTGTGGAAGGTTGCGCGAGCTGCGCGACCCACAGAGCACGTTCACGCCGCTGTTGCTCGGCGCCGGTGCTTCCGCGGTATCGCTCATCGGCTACTCGCTGATGGAGTTCATGCTTGGCGTCGATGCGCCGGTCAGCTTCGAGCTGCTGCGCCAGATCGTGCTCGGCGTGCTCGTCAACACGATCGTCGCCCTTCCCATGTGGGCGCTGACACGTCGTGTCCTGGAGGGCGCCCTGCCCGAGGACCCACGGCGGCGCCGGCGCCGACGTGCTTACACGACCGGCGGTCTGAGCCCGCTTTCGAGACCATGAGCGCGATCGAGCCTGCACGCAAACGGGACCCGCGCATCCCCGTCTCGCCGCAGCTGGCGCTGCGTGTGACGATCATCAGCGGCGTGGCGATGGTGATGTTCGGCGTGATCTTCTTCCGACTTTGGTACCTGCAGGTGCTCTCCAGCGAACAGTATGTGGCGCAGGCTGATGCCAACCGCGCGCGCGAACTGCCAATCGCTGCGCCGCGCGGGGCGATCCTCGACCGTGAAGGGCAGCCAATCGTTGGCAGCACGGTCACCAACGCCGTCCAGATCGCACCCCAAGAACTGCCGTCCGGCATCTCCTCCCAGGTGGCGGCCTACCAGACCAGCCTGGGTGAAGCAGAAGAAGCCCGGCGCACGGCCGTCGCGCGCCTGTCGGGCTATGAGGCTGCGCTGGGCAGCGTTCGGCGCCTGACCCATGCGCAGCGCGCCGAGCTCGAGCATCTGCAGCGAGCCACCGGCCCGCCGCGGGTGGCAGTGCCGCCGCTGCCCAGCTCGGCCGTGCAGCTCAAAGGGCTGTTCAGCCGCCTGGGTCGGGTCATCGGGGTCAGCCCCCGCAAGATCGACGAACGCGTGGTGGAGGGCATGACCGCGACGCCGTACGCGCACGTGACCGTCAAGACTGCCGCGGGGCGCGCTGTGCTGACGGTCCTTGGCGAGCGGGCCAGCGAATTCCCAGGGGTAGTGCAAGAACCTGTCTCGATCCGCGAATACCCTTTCGGCGAGATGGCCGCGCAGATCCTCGGCTATGTCGGGCAGGTGAGCGAACCTGAGTTGAAAATGCGCGCGTTTCGCGGCGTGAAAGCAGGCACGATCGTCGGCCAGGCGGGCCTGGAGTACTACTACGACCATTACCTGCGCGGCGAACCTGGCGTTCAGCGTGTCGCCGTCAACGCCAACGGCCAACCTGTGCCCAGCAAGCTTGCGCCAACGCCGCCCAAGGCGGGCCACACGCTGCAGACCACGCTCGACCTCGGTTTGCAGAGAGCGAGCGAAAAAGCGCTGCTGGAGGGCATGGAAAACGCACGCGCCGGCGGCAAACCGGCGATCGCCGGAGCGTTCGTGGCGCTTGACCCGCTCAACGGCGAAGTGCTTGCAATGGGCTCCTCTCCCAGCTTCGATCCCAACAGGTTCGCCAAACCGCTCACCGATGCCGAATACAACGAACTCACCGGTCGCAACGGCGAAGAACCTGGTCGCCTAACAAACCTCGCCGACGAAGGCGAATACCCCACCGGCTCGACCTTCAAGCCGATCACCGCCATGGCGGCACTCGAAGCCGGGGTGATCACTCCCTCTGAGGGGCTTGGCGCGGGCCAGTGCATATATGTCTCCAGCGAGCCGTTCTGTAACGCTGGGCACGCTGAATACGGTGCGGCAACGCTTGTGGAAGCGCTGAAGGAGTCATCCGACACATATTTCTTCACGGTCGGCAAGCTCGCCAACGAACATGGCGGGGAGATCATTCAGAAGAAGGCCCACGAGCTGGGGGTAGGGGAGGCCACTGGGATCGACCTGCCGAGCGAGTTCCCCGGTGTTGTGCCAGACCCGAAGTGGCTGGCCGAACAGAATGCGCTGGAAGCCAAGTGCACGCGCGCGCATCACGGGCACCCGTGCTACATCGTGGCTGAACCGGGCGCGCCGTGGACGGTGGGCTACAACATGGACCTTGCGGTCGGGCAGGGTGAGCTGCTGACCGATCCGCTGCAGATGGCTGTTGCCTACTCGGCGCTTGCGAGCGCCTACCGCGATGGGGGCAACGGGACGGTGGTGACCCCGCACATCGGCAAGCAGATCGACGAAGGCAGCGGCAGCCTGGTGCAGACGCTGCGCTTCCCCAGCCGCCACGTGCACCTCAACTATGAAGACCTCAGCCTCGTGATGGAAGGCATCCACGAGGCGACCACCGCGCCGGGAGGCACCTCCACGCAGGTGTGGGCCGGCTGGAACCAGCAAGAAAACCCGGTATATGGCAAGACGGGCACCGCCGAACGGGCGGGGCACGTGGAACAGTCTTGGTACATGTGCTATCTCGGCAACGCGCAGCGGCCAATCGTGATCGCGGTGACCGTCGAGGAAGGCGGCTTCGGCGCCGAAACCGCTGCCCCGATCGCGCGTCTAATCGCCTCGCAGTGGTACGGAAAGCCGAAAAAGTTCGTCGCCGGCAGCTCCAAGACGTTTTGAGCCCACTCAGCCCAATCACGGCCCCCGACGAGGCGCCCACAACGCCGACGCGCACACTACGCCTGCCGCTGGACCCGCTGCTGGCGCTAGCGGTGATCGGTCTTGGCGTGTGCTCGATCGTGACGCTTCGCGCAGCCACCCGCAATCTGATACCAGGCGACCCGGACTATTACGTCAATCGCCAGATCGTCTACCTGGCGATTGGCTTCCTGGCGATGCTCGGCCTCTCGCGCCTGGATTATGCGCGTCTGCGCCAGTACAAAAATGTGATCTACGGGGTGCTGGTGTTCAGCATCCTGGCGGTGCTCGCCCTCGGACACTCCGCGCAGGGAGCGCAACGGGCGATCAACTTCCCGCTGTTCTCCTTCCAGGCCTCCGAGCTCGGCAAGGTGCTGCTAATCGTGTCGCTAGCCGCGTTCATCGTCGAGCGCTCGCGGGCGCTGCGCGAGCGCGAGACGATTGTGCGGGTGCTGATCGCCGCGCTGGTGCCCACCATGTTCGTGATCGCCCAGCCCGACCTCGGCTCGGGCCTGGTGTACATGACGATCGCCTGCATGATGCTGTTCATCGCGGGCAGCTCGTGGCGGCACCTGGCCGCGCTCGCCGCGCTGGTGTGCGTGTCGATCGCGTTCGTGCTCGTCGCTGCCCCCGCGATCGGCGTGCATGTGCTGAAGCCCTACCAAGTTGAACGGCTGACGGCGTTCATTCACCCCACATCCAAGGTGCAGAAGGAAGGCACCGAATCCACCGATCCCTCCTATCAGCAGGAAGAGTCGAAGATCGCGATTGGCTCCGGCGGCAAGACCGGCCGTGGCCCGAACGCCAGCCAGGTGCCCTACGGCTTTGTGCCCGAGAGCGACACGGACTTCGTGTTCGCCGCGGTCGGCGAAAAGTATGGCTTCGCGGGGGCTGGGCTCGTGTTGCTGTTGTATGCGCTGCTGATATCGCGCGCGCTACGCGTGCTGGTGATGGCCAAGGACCTATTCGGCTCACTGATCGCCGCCGGTGTAGCGGCTATGCTCATGTTTCAGGTCTTCGTCAACGTAGGGATGACAGTTGGGATCATGCCCATCACCGGCGTCACGCTTCCGCTCATGAGCTACGGCGGATCGTCGGTCATCGCGACACTGTTGGGGGTGGGCCTGCTCCAATCGATCTATGTCCAGGCGCGCGCCACAGTTGCACTGAAGGACCGCGTACTGCGTTACTAGACCCCACATGTCCGCCGAGCGTCCCTCACCACACCGTCAGCCCCGCTGGGTTCTACGCCCAGCCGCGCAGGTTGCGCCCGATCGGGCTTCACGCGTGCACGCGGGCTCGCCGACCAGGCGCCAATCCGCCCGACGCTCGGCTCCTTTCCATACCGAAAGACTGGATCAAATTGAAAAAGCAAGTGCTTGTCAGCGTCGACCGCGCGGAGACGCGCGTGGCGCTTCTGGAGGCGAGCGGAACGCCCGCCGCCTCGCGTTCCTCCTCCAGCCGTGGTCGCAAGCGCGGCAGCAAGGGCCCGGAGGCTGGCTACCGCGTCGCTGAGCTCTACATAGAGCGTCGCGGCGGACGCTCGATCGTCGGCAACATCTACAAGGGCAAGGTCGACAACGTCCTGCCGGGCCTGGAGGCCGCGTTCGTCGACATCGGTCTCGAGAAGAATGGCTTCCTGCATGTCGATGAGATCGTGTTGCCGGGCGTGGAGACGCCCAAGCGCGGACGGGGCGGCAGCGGTCGCAAGATCGCCGACCTGTTGAAGCCCGGGCAGGAGATCGTCGTGCAGGTCGTCAAGGACCCGCTCAAGACCAAGGGCGCCCGCCTGTCGATGGAGCTGACGATCGCGGGGCGCTACATGGTGTACGCGCCAACCGGCGAGGGCGTGGGTGTGTCCCGGCGCCTTGAGGACCGCGAGCGCGAACGCCTGCGCCGCCAGACCGCCAACCTGACTGTGGACGGCGGCGGCGTGATCGTCCGCACGGCCGCGCATGGCGCCAAGCGCGAGGATTTCGAGCGCGAGCTCAAGTACCTGCACAAGCTCCACGAGGTGCTCGTCAAACGGGTGCAGGAGACGGTCGCCCCGGATCTCGTCTTCCAGGAGGCGGACCTGTCGGTGCGTGTCGTACGCGACATCTTCTCCGCTCACTTCGAGCGCGCGATCGTCGATGACGAGCAGCAATTCCACCGGCTGGTGTCGTTCTTCACGCGCACCGCGCCAGAGCTGGTCGAGCGCGTGGAGCTATGGCAGCAGGCCGACCCGCTGTTCGAGTCATACGGCGTCGACAAAGCGATCGAGGGCGTGCTCTCGCGGCGCGTGGATCTACCGAGCGGCGGCTATCTGATCATCGACTACGCCGAGGCGCTGACGGTGATCGATGTCAACTCGGGCAGCTTCATCGGTCGCGGCAAGGGCGCTGCGCTGGAGGACACGATCACCAAGACCAACCTGGAGGCTGCCGAGGAGGTCGTCAACCAGCTGCGCCTGCGCGATATCGGTGGCATCATCGTGATCGACTTCATTGATATGGCGCGCGCTCGCAACCGCGACGCGGTCATGAAGACACTGCGCAAGACGCTGGACGAGGACCGCACGAAGACGTTCACCGCCGAGATCTCCAAGCTTGGTCTGGTCGAGATGACCCGCCAGAACGTCACCGAGGGTGTGCGCGAGATCATGAGCCGACCTTGCCCGACGTGCGAGGGCGAGGGCGTGATCCGCTCGGAGGAGACGATCGCGATCGAGTTTGAGCGCAGGCTGCGCGACGTGGCGGTCGAGCACCCCGACGCGGAGGCGTTCCTGGTCCAGATCAATCCGCGAGTCAGCACCCAGTTCACCGGTCACAGCTCGCGCGTGCTGCATGCGCTAGAGGCGCAAACCGGCAAGTCGTTCCTGTTCGAGGGCTCTGAAGGTCTGACGCTGGATCACTTCGCACTCACGTTCATGGGCACGCGCGCGGAGGTCGAGGAGCGCGCGTTGCCGTTTCGCCAGGGCGATGAGGTGCTTGTGGAGATCGTCGAGCCACACATGTATGACGTCGACGACGCAGTCGCCAAAATCGACGGCTACATCATCTCGATCGCTGGCGCCTCGCCGTATGTCGGCGAGAAGCGGATGGTGCGCATCGACCAGGTCGGACGCACGGCTGCCAGCGCGCTACTGCTGGACGAGTCCGGCGAGGTGCTCGCCGCGCCCACGCGTGCGGTCGGCGCGCGCACGGGCAGCCGCAGCAGGCGTCGTCCCGCCGCTGGCTCGCGGGCCGCGGGCGCGGGCGGGGGCGCAGAGGAGCCCGAGGCGCGCGGCGGGCGCTCGCGAGCACCGGTGGACAGCGAGGACACCGAGGCACGACGGGAAGCCGGGCTAAGCGATTCGCCCACAGCGATCGACTCCGAGCCGGACGAGCACTCTGCGGTGAGCGCGCTCGAGACGGCGGATGCTCCGCAGGACGAGGTGGCCGAGGATGGCCTACAATCCAAGCCTCGGCGTCGTGGCCGCAGGGGCGGACGGCGCCGTTCGGCTGCCAAGGCCAAGGCGACCCCCGAATAGCCGACAGCTCGACCGGTGCAAGCCGGCGTGGCGCGGCCCTGATAAGCCAGAGAATCGAGACACACAGACATGTACGCGATCGTGAAGACCGGCGGCAAGCAATACCGCGTTGAGCGGGGTCAGAAGCTGCTCGTCGAGCGCCTGCCCGTCGCTGAGGGTGCGGACGTGAAACTCGAGCCGCTGATGTACCGCTCCGATGAGGCCGTGTTCGACAAGGCTGGCCTCAAAAACGTGAAGGTCACGGCCAAGGTCGTCGCCCACGTTCGCGGTGAGAAGCTGCGCGTGTTCAAGTTCAAGCCCAAGCGTGGCTACAAACGGCGCACCGGTCACCGTCAGGATCTCACCCAGATCGAGGTGACGGAGATAACCGCCGCGGCGGCTAAACCGGCGGCCAAAGCGAGCAAGGAGACGGCTGCAGATGGCTCATAAGAAGGGGCTCGGATCGAGCCGCAACGGTCGTGACTCAAACGCTCAGCGCTTGGGAGTGAAGACGTTCGCCGGCGAGTCGGTGAGCGGTGGCGAGATCATCGTGCGCCAGCGCGGTACACGCTTCAAGCCAGGCGCCGGTGTGGGTATCGGCAAAGACGACACCCTGTACGCGCGCGCTGCAGGCACCGTGCAGTTCAGCAGCGGCTGGCGTGGCCGGGTTGTCAGCGTGCTCCCGGACGGCGATCAAAACTAGTGTGAGGGTGCGCGGCATCACCCCGCGGCGCGGCGCAATGCTGCTCGCCGCGGGGCGCGCCGCCCTGGGTGTAGCAGTGCTGGCGGCACCGGAGCAGGTCAGCGCGCGTTGGCTGGGCGAGGAGAACGCGCAACTACCAGTGGTGGGCGATCTCGCACGCTCGCTCGGCGCGCGCGACGTGGCGCTGGGGATCGCCACGCTGCAGACGCTCGAGGACCCTGTCGTTGGGCCACGCGTCCAGCTCGTATGCGCGCTGGTGGACTGCGCGGATGTGCTTGCCACCGTGATCGCGCGCGCCAGCCTGCCCCGCAAAGGGCTCTACGGGACCGTGGTCATCGCCGGCGCTGCAGCAGGTGCGGGCTTTTACTGCTCGCACAAGCTCGCGCACGCCTGAGCCGGCCGCGCTGTCTGCACAAGCTCGTGCCTATCCAGCCTGAGCGGTTGGTCGTAGGAGGATCTCGTTGACGTTCACGTGCGCTGGCTGGGAGGCCGCGTAGAGCACCGCACGCGCGATGTCATCGTCCTCCAGCGCGTCGGTGGGGCGCTCGTCGAAGAAGGGCGTGTCAGTCATGCCAGGCTCGATCAGCGTCACGCGCACGCCCGTGCCGTGCAGATCCTGGCGTGCGGCCTCACCCATGGCGGTCACAGCGTGCTTGGTGCACGAATACATCGAGCCCGGCAGCACACGCCGGCCAGCGACGCTCGAGGTCAGGATCAGATGGCCACGCGAGTCGGTCAACGCGGGGATCGTCGCGCGTAGCGTCAACGCCGCACCGTACACATTCGTCAGGACCATCTCTCGCCAGTGCTCGGGTGTGTCCTTGAGAAAGCCGCGAGGGCCACCGAAGCCCGCGTTGGCGAATGCCACGTCGATTCGCCCGAAGGACTCCAGCGTCGCATTGACCATCCGCTGCTGGTCCTCCCACTCGCTAACGTCGCAGCGGACCGCCAGCGCGTGCTCGCTTCCGCCAAGCTCCTCGGCGAGACCTTCCAGGCGCTCGAGCGAGCGCGCAGCGAGCACCACTCGCCACCCCTCCGCGCTGGCGCGCCGGGCTGTGGCGGCGCCGATTCCAGAGGACGCTCCGGTGATCAGAAAGACGCGGTCTGCTGTCACGATGCTGTACATGTTGCACGATCGCGCGAGAATCCATGTCCAAGCAGGCGCTGGCGGAGACGGCTGCATGAGCTTCCGCCGCGAAGCGCACGTGCCGCGTGGCGGCCCCGATGGCGGCAACGGCGGACGCGGGGGGGACGTGTTGGTGCTCTGCGAGGACTCGCTGCGCGATCTGCAGAGCTTCCGGCGCACCGCGCAATACCGGGCTGGACGCGGCGGGCACGGCGAGGGCGCGTTGCGCCACGGCGCCGATGGCGAGACGCTGGTGATCAGGGTGCCGCCGGGGACACAGATCACAGGGCTCGACGGCGAGGAGGGCGATCTCGTTGGGCGTCGCTGGGAGCTGCTGGCTGCAGGGCAGAGAGTGACGCTGGCCCGCGGTGGTAGCGGCGGCAAGGGCAACAAGCGCTTTGCCACACCCACCCGCCAGGCTCCCCGTTTCGCCGAGCGCGGCCTGGCGGGGGAGGAGGGCTGGCTCGAGCTGCGGCTGAAGCTGCTGGCGGATGTGGGTCTGGTGGGTCTGCCCAACGCGGGCAAGTCCTCGCTGCTGGCCCGGCTTACGCGTGCTGCGCCCAAGGTTGCGAGCTACCCCTTCACCACGCTCTCGCCGGTGCTGGGGGTCCTCGAAGGCGACGAACGCCAGTTGATTGTGGCTGACATCCCTGGCCTGATCGAGGGCGCCAGCGGCGGCGCCGGCCTGGGACATGACTTTCTCGCGCACGTCGAGCGCACGCGGCTGCTGGTGCACGTGCTCGACCTTGCCCCCGAGGTGTCAATGGGCGAGCAGGCCGACGCGGCAGCCAACCACGCGACGATCGAGCATGAGCTGGCTGCGCACGATCAGCGACTGGCGCGACTGCCACGGGTTCTGGCGCTATCCAAGGCCGATCTGGTGCCCGAGGAGCGTGTGCATGCAACTGTCGCTGAATGGCAGAGCCGCCTCGGAGCGGACGTTCCTGTGCTCGCCACCTCGAGCGCAACCGGGGCGGGTGTCGCTGAGCTGGCGGGGTTGCTCCTGCGGCTTGTGCCCGACGCCGCGCCCTCCCCAGCTGAGCTGGCGCAAGCAGGTGCGCTTGCGGGCGAGCAGGAGCTGGCCGAGCATATGGTGTTTCGACCGGCCGCCAGCACTGGCTTTCAGATCGAGCAGCTGCGCGATGGCGCGTTTGCGGTCAGGGGCAGGGGCATCGAGCGGTTGCTGGAGCGCTTCGACGTCGACAACGACGACGCCATGGCCTATCTAGAGGGGAGGCTGCGGAGGATCGGCGTGCTCAGCGCGCTCGAGGCTGAGGGCTTCCAGCCGGGCGATGAGATCGAGATCGCGGGTGTGACCTTCGAGCTGGATCCTGGCGGGCCACTGTAGGCCTCCTATAGCGAGGATATCCGGGGAAGGAGCATAACTTACAGGTTATAATCATGCATGCATGCCCGCTTCGCCTTCATTGCTCAGAGATGCCCGCAGTCGTGCGGGGCTCACGCAGACTGAGCTCGCTCGCCGACTTGGCATCAGCCAGGCAGCCGTGGCGAAGCTGGAGAGGCCTCAAGCGAACCCGACGATCGCAACGCTCGAAGGTGCACTGCGGGGGACGGGACAACAACTCGTACTAAGTACAGAGCCACTGAAGCGGGGCATTGACGAGACGCTTGTGTTCGAGCAGCTCAGGCTCAGTCCTGAGCAGAGGCTTGCACAGCTGGAACACATGTACGAGTGGAGTCGCGAGCTGGCTCTCGCTGGAGCGAGGACGCGTGGCGAGCCAGCCTGACTATCACCCCGCGGCACTGGTGCAGGCGTTGGTGGACGGGGGTGTCGACTTCGTGATAATCGGTGGCGTGGCGGTCGTCCTGCAGGCGATGCCGCGCTTTACCAAGGATCTCGACATCTGCTATTCGACCGCGCCGGACAATATCGATGCCCTTGGCACCGTACTGGTGGGCCTGACAGCCCGTCTGCGTGGTATCCCGGAGACGGTGCTGTTTGTGCCCGACGGTCGTGCTCTGCGTCAAACACAGATTCTGTGTTTGACTGCGCCTGCGGGCGATATCGATCTACTGGTCGATCCGGACGGTGCGCCCAGCTACAACACCTTGCGCGAGCGGGCGAGCGTGATGGAGTTGAGCGGTCGGCGCGTGCGGGTCGCGTCCATCGAGGACATGCTCGCGATGAAGCGCGCCGCCGGGCGTCCGCAGGACCTTGCCGATATCGAATCCCTCGAAGTTGCCCGAGAGCTTGGTCGGGCGGACACGGACGGGTCGAGCTGAGGCACGGCTGCCGGGGCCCCGGCTCGATGAGGAGCGTCTACGCTGCGTGACGCCATGAGACGCGTAGTCATCAAGCTCGGATCGAGCGTGGTCGCAGACAACGAGGGCACGCCGCGCATGGACGTGCTTGCCGGCGTGTGTGACCAGCTGGCGAGCCTGCATGGGCAGGGCGCGGAGGTGATCGTGGTCACCAGCGGCGCGATCGCCAGGGGGATGCGCGTGATGAGCCTGCCGCAGCGCCCAACCACAATCGGCGCGCTGCAAGCGGCCAGCGCGGTCGGTCAGGGCAAGCTGTACAGGATCTACGACGAGCTGCTGCGCGAGCGCGAAGTGACCAGTGCGCAGGTGCTGCTGACGTTCTTTGACATGAGCGCTCGCACGCACTACCTGAACGCGCGCCAGACGCTGAGCACGCTGCTGGAGTGGCGCGTGCTGCCGGTGATCAACGAGAACGACACCACCGCCACAGACGAGATCTCCTTCGGCGACAACGACTTCCTTGCTGCCCAGGTGGCGGTGCTGGTAGCCGCTGACGAGCTGATCCTGCTGACTGACATTGACGGCCTCTACACCGCCGACCCGCGGCTGCACCCCGACGCTCACATTGTGGCCGAGGTGAGCGACTTCGCCGCACTCGATGAGCTGGAGATCGGCCATACCACCTCACCGCTGGGATCAGGTGGGATGCGCTCGAAGGTAGTGGCCGCGGAGATGGCTACCGCTGCGGGGATCGCAACGGTGATCTGCAACGGCACGCGCGCGCGGGCGCTTGCAGCGGTGCTTGCAGGCGAGCGCGAGGGCACGCGCTTCGCCGCGCGCGAGGCGCGCTACTCGAGCTTCAAGCTGTGGCTGAAGTACGCCAAGCCCTCGCGCGGCACGCTCGTGATCGACGCCGGAGCAGTGCGCGCGGTGCGCGATGGCAGCGCCAGCCTGTTGCCCGTGGGGATCGTGGAGGTGATCGGCGAGTTCGACGCTGGCGATGCGGTGGACATCGCCGAGCAGCCCGACGCCGGGCAGGGGCAGGGTCGGATGCTGGCCAAGGGCATCTGCAGCTACTCAGCCGCTGAGCTGCGCAGCGTCCTCGGCCTGAAGTCAGACGCCGCGCGCAACATCCTGCCACGCGCCAGCGACGAGGCGGTGCACCGCGATTACCTCGTGGTGGACTGACCGCGCGGCCAGTGCGCGCGATGCTTGTGTCCTTTTGCGAGTGGTGTATCGCAGGGGTTATACGGCGTTCGTGTTGGGAGACAATCTCGCCCGCCGCCCGCGCGCCCGGCCGTGGTGGCCGGTCTCAGCGCCTGCTGTACGAGCCGCCGCCACGCAGGCCTGTCGTACCCTGTAGAGCATGGCAATCGCCGTCTCACCTGTAGCTGACATCTGCCGTGCGGCCAAGCGCGCCGCGCGCACGCTCGCGCAGACCGATACTGCCGTCAAGGACGCAGCGCTCGAGGCGATCGCAGTCGCGCTGGAGAACCGCGTCGAGGAGATCCTCCAGGCCAACGAGCGCGATATGCAGCTGGGGCGCGAAGCTGAGATCGGCGATGCGCTGCTGGACCGCCTGCGCCTGGACGAGGCGCGCATCGGCGCGATCGCAAGCGCCGTGCGCCAGATCGCCGCGCTGGCTGATCCCGTCGGTGAGGTGATCGACGGTCATCGCCTGCCCAACGGCTTGGATGTGCGCAAGGTACGCGTGCCGCTGGGCGTCGTGGCGGTCGTATACGAGGCGCGTCCCAACGTCACCATTGACGCAGCCGCGCTCGCGCTGAAGTCTGGCAACGCGATCATCCTGCGCGGGTCCTCCTCGGCTGCCTACTCCAACGCGGCGCTCGCCCAGATCGCCGCTGAGTCCGCAATCGCCGCTGGGCTGCCTGAAGGCTGCGTCAGCCTGGTTGCCGGCGGGGGACGTGAGGAGCTCGCCGAGTTGGCCACCCAAAGCGACAGCGTCGATCTGATCATCCCCCGCGGCGGCGAGAGCCTCAAGCAGGCGCTGCAGGCAGTGGCAACCGTTCCCGTCATCTATGCCGCCTCCGGCAACTGCCATGTGTATGTCGAGGCCAGCGCCGACCTCGACCATGCGCACGCGATCATCATCAACGCCAAGACGCAGCGTCCCGGCGTGTGCAACGCCGCTGAGACCCTGCTCATCCATGAGCGCATAGCAGCCGAGCTCCTGCCTCGTGTGATCAGCTCGCTCGCAGCGGCCGGTGTAACGATCCGCGCCGACGTACGCACCCGCGAGGCGATCGTTGACAGCAGCGCCATCCCAGATCTCATCATCGAAGACGCCACCGAGGAGGACTGGGCCACTGAGTACCTCGCGCCGATCCTTGCGGTGGGGGTAGTTGAGTCGACCGAGCAGGCGATCGAACACATCGGCGGCTACGGCAGCGGGCACTCTGAGGCGATCGTCACCCGCGACACCGCTGCCGCGCGCGCGTTCCAGCTGGGCGTGGACGCCGCCTGTGTGTACGTCAACGCCTCCACGCGCTTCACCGACGGCGGCGAGTTCGGGATGGGGGCGGAGATCGGCAACTCCACGCAGAAGCTGCATGCGCGTGGGCCGATCGGCCTGCGCGAGCTGTGCACGTTCAAGTATCTCGTCGAAGGCGACGGACACGTCCGCCGATGAGCGGCCGGCCGCGGGCCAGCCCCACGCGCTGGATGCCCGCTCCGCTGCACGATCCATCGGCATTCTCGGCGGCACCTTCAACCCGCCGCATCTTGCGCATCTCGCGCTCGCGCGCCACGCGCGCGCGGAGCTCGGCTTGGAGCTGGTGCTGATCGTGCCCACCCATACGCCACCACACAAGCCCCACGCCGAGGACCCAGGCCCACAGCACCGCCTGCGCATGTGCCAGCTGGCGTTCGACGACGAGCCAGGGCTGTCGGTGTGCGCCGTTGAGATCGAGCGCGGCGGGCCGTCCTATAGCGTGGATACCTTGCAACAGATACACGCCAGCCACCCGCACGCGGAGCTCACCTTCATCGTTGGAGCTGACACCGCACGCACGCTTCCCTCCTGGCGCGAGCCCGC